>OIXU01000099.1_pt1 | contig 27582 bp, 27 predicted proteins | sample 1587921 | NCBI WGS metagenome assembly OIXU01 (sample SAMN03283238) | human gut metagenome | biome: human-associated habitat; material: feces | host: Homo sapiens | place: Peru | collected 2012
CCGTCCACCAGGTTTCCGCCGTAATGAGCATCCTTGGCGCTCATACGCAGACGCAGCAGAGAAGTCATCTTTTCCATGATAAATTCCTCCTAAAAAATGTTTTTTTACAGAGTTTCTTATAACGCCGGCCATGCGGCGCCTTTCGGGCATGAAAAAAGGCGCTACTGGTCAAGTCGATGACCAATAGCGCTCCATGTCTGCAAAGAACATGACAGTTGCGCCGCTTACACGGCACACCCAGGAGCACGCCGCAGGATGTGCGCGCACCTTCGGCGAAAAACCCCTTCGCCGACCTCCATTGAGCCCCCTGCCGCCCCGAAGCCGACTACCCTGTTTTTCGCACCTCTATTGTCTGTTATATGGAATTCTGCACTTCAAATTATAATACAATCAGCGGATTTGTCAAGGCATGATTGTGAGAAAAATGACAATAATTTTTTGGAGTGATGCGACAAAATTTTCATTGTTTCGGGGCAGGAAAAAACGGAGGAAAAACAGGCAAAAACAAGGGGGTGCGGTGAGGCGGGCGGGGGGTTGGAAATGCGGTGCAGGGGGAGTACGGATTGCCACACCAGCGTGCGCGCTGGTTCGCAATGACAGGTTACAGGGAAGTGCGGCGCATATCGGGCGGCGGAGTGTGGTCACCCCGCCCTACGGAGGGCTTGAAGTGTCTACGGCGGGGCGTCGGGGACGCCGCCCCCTACGCAGGACAAGATGATTTTCACAAAAAATGTCATTCCGAGGAGCGCAGCGACGTGGGAATCCGTTTTTCCCGTGTGGCAAAGGTGCAGCGTAGGGGTATTACGGATTGCCACACCAGCCTGCGGGCTGGTTCGCAATGACATTTTTGGGAAGCGCGGCGGTGGTCGGCGGCGGCACACATGGGTGCCGCCCTACGGGGGCATATCAAGGAGTGCAGTGGAACGGGGCAACGAGGACGCCGTCCCCTACGGGGGCATGGTTGGGGATGCGAGGCAGGCGGGCGGGGTAGGACGCCGTCCCCTACGGCTGCGGGGTGGGCGGGACGATGTGGGGATCGTCCCCCACGGGGGCATAACGGGGCATGAGAGAAGGGGCAGCCGTGAGCCGCCCCTTCCTTTTTCATCTATTCAAATCAATAATTCTCCTCGATGAGATGCAGGATCTCCGGCTTCAGGGAGAGCATACGGCAGATGTTCAGAGCGTCACGGGGGCAGTCGGACTTGCCCTCCACGCGGTACAGGCCGTAGTTCATATGGCGGGCGATGACGCGGATGCCGTCTTCCCCGCTGACGGCCAGCTCCCGGCGGATGGCCTCCGGGTCAATGTCGCGGAGGCCGATGATCTGGTAGTGGGCATGGCCGCAGTCGGCCACCTTGTCATAGTGGGTGGTGAGGAGGGAGATGGCGTTGACATGGTTCAGATATTTCGTCACGGCCTGCACGATGACGGCGCCCTCGTCGGGGTTGGTGCCGCGGGCGAACTCGTCCAGCAGGAACAGCGAATAGCCCTGCTCCACCTGCGCGAGCGCCTTCTGGAACTGCACGATCTCCGAGCCGAAGCCGGAAAGGCCGGACTGGATGGACTGCATATCCTCAAAGAGCATCAGCACGCTCTCGAACAGGGGCATTCTCGCCGCCTTGGCGCAGACAAGGAAGCCCGCCTGCATCAGCAGCACGTTCAGCGCCACCGTCTTCATGGCAACGGACTTGCCGCCCATGTTGGCGCCGGTGATGACCGTGGCGCCGCGCTCCAAGGAAATGGACACCGGCACGAAGCTGCGCCCCTGCTCGCTGAGCAGGTCGCAAAGCTCGGGGTTCACCATGTCCGTCAGCTCCAGCTCGCCGTCGGTGATCTCCGGCATAACGCCGCCGTAGCGCACGGCAAACAGGGCTTTCTGGATGATGAAATCCAACCGGCCGGCGCTCTCGGCGTCCGCCAGCATATCCTCCGCCAAGGGGGCAAGACGGGCGCCCATGTCGCGGCGGATCTTCGTTTCCTCGCTCTCCTCCTCGGCGCACACGCGGGTGCGCTGCAGGCGAAGGTCGTCCTTTTCGGCGTCGGTCTTCGCCTCGTGGAGCTTTTCCTCCAGCTGCTTTTTGGTGCGGCGGATTTGGCGGAGATTCTCGGTCATGCTGTCGGGGATATAAAAGCCGCGGGAGCGGGTGTTATCCGGATCCAGAATGTCCAGAGCGGGCTTTGGATCGTGGAAGGACAGGCCGCGCAGGGGCGCTTCCTCGGTCAGCTGAGCGTACAGCGGCAGCAGGCTCTCCAGACGCTGCAGGTAACCCTTGATCTCGAACAGCTCCACATGATCCGGCACTTCGCCGTCGCGGCAGCGGCGGATGGAGTTGCGGATGTCCTTCATCTGGCACAGCAGGATACATATTTTATCATACACGCCCTTGAGCTGCTCGGCGTGGTCGGCGGCCTGCCGCACATTATATAATTCCGTTTCCAGCTCGGCGCGCTCGGCCGGCGTGTAAAACCGCAGGCGGCGGATCTTCTCCTGCCCGAAGGGGCTGCAGCCGTGGAGCGTTTCCAGGGCGTATTGCAGGCCGATCTGCTGCTTTTCCTCAAATCGAATGGAAATCATGCCAGTTCCTCCTTTACGTTGATGACCGGCACCTTCACGCTCTGGCGCATCCGATCAATAAACTCGTCCTTATCAAATTTCCAGCCGTAGGCCGACACGGGGTTCACCGTGACGCACAAAGTCCGGGCGGCATCCTTGGTCTGGAGCGTCACGTCGCGCACGGCCAGCTTGTCCAGCGTGTCGGGCTTTAAGAGCACCTTGCTGGGGTCGGCCACCACAAGGCGGCTGCTGCGGAGCAGGCCGCTGCGCAGGAGAGGGATGACCATGGTGTCCGTGAGGGCGCCGGCGATGTAAGCCTCGCCGTGCTCCTTGAGGCAGGCCTCCAGGCCGTCCGTGGCCTCGGGGGGCAGGGTGTCCGCCTTGGGCAGATCCATAAGGCGGCAGAAGTTGGCCGTGTCCTCAATGACCTTGTCCATGCTCATGTTATAGGACGCGCCGGTGCAGAGGACGATGCCGTCGGCCACGTTGCGGGCGCCCAGAGATTTGCGGCCGAGGGCGCCGTCAATGATGGACTGGGTGGCGCCCAGCTCGAAGAACATGCGGGACACCTCCCGCAGCTGCGCCGTGATGGACGGCCCGGCCAGCTGCACATAGCCGTCGCTGCGGGCGCGCATGACCACCACCTCGCCCAAGGGGGTGGGGATGCCGGTGGTGATGAGGATCTCCTTGGTCACGTCCCCCAGACGCAGCATGTCCTTGGCGGTGGCGATGAGGGTGCCGGCGGGGACGAAAATGCTGGGCTTCTCGGTGCCGGTGACCACGTCGGTGCTCTCGCCGTCACGGCCGATGGACGTAAGACCCAGGATCTGCCGGCGGCCTGTGTGCGCCAGGAGCCAGTTGAGCATGGTGGTTTTGCCGGCGTTTTTGCACATGCCCACGATGGACATGCTCTGCACCTGCTGCAGACGGCTGACCAATTCTGCTGTTGTCATATTCTCTCTCCTTCCGAGGAAATAAGCTGTCTAATAGATGATTATACCGCAAGGAACGGGAAAAGAAAAGGGGGAAGTTTGGAGTTTTCTGGTTTCGGGGGAGGATACCTCGCCCTACGGAGGACAGGGGGATTACGGATTGCCACACCAGTCTGCGGACTGGTTCGCAATGACATTTTTTTGGGGGTGCGGCGTTTGTCGAGCGGCGGCACACATGGGTGCCGCCCTACGGGGACATATCAAGGGGTGCGGTGGAACGGGGCGTCGGGGACGCCGACCCCTACGGGGACATGGTCGGGGGGTGCGGGGCGCGGGGTATTACGGATTGCAGCACCAGTCTGCGGGCTGGTGTGGCAATGGCAGGTTTTGAGAGTGCGGTGCATCGCGGGCGGACAAAGGCGTCCGCCCCTACGCAGGGCAAGAGGTTCCATGCGTTATCGGGCGGCGGGGTGAAGGTACCCGCCCTTTTTGAGCTTTAGCAGCGCAGAGGCGAGGAAACACTTCCCCGCCTCCGCTTGCCATTTAATATTATGGATCAAATACCTATGGCTGCAATTATACAGCCGAGCACCAGCGCCGAAGCCAACGCAAGCGCAAACAGCACGGTTACGGCTGCCCGAGCAGCCTTTGCGGCAATGCCGCCGCAGCCGCAAAGCCCCAGCGCAGCCGGTACAGCAGCCGCTGTGCAGCAAGCCACCGACACCCAAAACGGAAGATCCAGCACCAAAACAATACACGCCAGCCCCGAAAACAGCAGGAATCCGCAGCCGCACAAAAGCAGCCGGCGAGCCATTTTATTGCGAACCAACAGAGCCGCCGATGTCCCGCCCGCCAGCGCTGCGATCACAAGACCAACGCCTGTGAGCAGCAGCGCCAGCAGTCCCGCCGCAAATATCCAAAACAGGATGGGTGCAAACAGCATCATGAGGTGAAACATTTTCGCTTACTCCACCGTGACGCTCTTGGCGAGGTTGCGGGGCTTGTCGATGTCGCAGCCGCGCTCCAGCGCGATGTAGTACGCCAGCAACTGCAGAGGCACCACGCCCAGCTGGGGCAGCAGCATGTCGTGAATGTCCGGAATGGTCATGACCATGGGGACATGACGGCGCATCTCTTCGGCATGGCTGCGGGTGGTCAGCGCCAGCACATTGGCGCCCCGCGCCTGCACCTCCACCACGTTGCTCATGGCTTTGTCGAACAGGGGGCCGTAGGTGCCCAGAGCGATAACCAGCGTGCCCTCCTCGATGAGGGAGATGGTGCCGTGCTTCAGCTCGCCGGAGGCATAAGCCTCGGAATGGATATAGGAGATCTCCTTGAGCTTCAGGCTGCCCTCTAGGGACAGGGCATAGTCCAGATTGCGGCCGATGAAGAACACGTCCTCGCTTTTGCAGATCTGCTTTGCGATGTCGTGGATGGCCTCGGCGCCGTCCAGAATTTTCTCGATGTACTCCGGCAGGCGCTGCATATCCCGCACCATTTCGGAGTAGGTCTGGCGGTCAACGGTGCCCAGAATGTCGCCGAAGTACAGACCCAGCATATTCAGCACGGCCATCTGGGTGCTGTAGGCCTTGGTGGTGGCCACGGCGATCTCAGGGCCGGCCCAGGTATAGAGCACGTCGTCGGACTCACGGGCAATGGAGGAGCCGACCACGTTGACAATGGACAGGATGCGGGCGCCCCGCTTTTTGGCCTCACGGAGAGCAGCCATGGTGTCCAGCGTTTCGCCGGACTGGCTGATGGCGATGACCAGATCGCCCCGCTGCACGATGGGGTCGCTGTAGCGGAACTCGGAGGCCAGCACCACCTCCACGCTGCGGCGGAGCATGCGCTCCAGATTGTACTTGCCCACCATGCCCACATGGTAGGACGAGCCGCAGGCGATGATGATGATGCGGCCGATATTGCGGATGTCCTCGGGGGTCATGGTGAGATCCTGCAGGATCACGCGGCCGCCCTGCAGGCGGGCAGCGGTGGCCTCCCGAATGGCGCGGGGCTGCTCAAAAATCTCCTTGAGCATGAAGTGGGCGTAGCCGCCCTTTTCGGCGGCGTCGATATTCCAGTCCACATGGTGGTGCTTCTTGGTCACTTCGGCGCCGGTCTTGTCATAGACGGTGATGCTGTCCGAGGTCAGAACGGCCATCTCGCCGTCCTCCATATAGGAGATGTCACGGGTGTGGCGGATGATGGCGGTGACGTCGGAGGCGATGAAGTTCTCCCCCTCGCCGTAGCCCAGCAGCAGCGGGGCGTCCTTGCGGGCGGCGATGAGGGTGTCCGGCGCATCGGCGGACACGATGCCGAAGGCATAGGCTCCCTCCACGGCGTTGAGCACGCGGCGCACGGCCTCGATCATATCGCCGCACTGGTCATAGTAGTAGTCCAGCAGCTGCACCACCACCTCGGTGTCGGTCTCAGACGTGAACTGATAGCCCTTGTGCAGCAGCTGACCCTTCAGCTCCGCGAAGTTCTCGATGATGCCGTTGTGCACCAGCGCAATGCGGCCGCTGCGGCTGACATGGGGGTGGGCGTTGATGTCGTTTGGCTCGCCGTGGGTGGCCCAGCGGGTGTGGCCGATGCCCAGCGTGCCGGGCAGATCCGCGCCGTCATGGGTCAGCTCCTTCAAGACCTGCAGGCGACCCTTGGCCTTTTTCACCTGCATTCCGTTCGGGCCGCTGACGGCCACGCCGGCCGAGTCATAACCACGGTATTCCAGCCGCTGCAGTCCGTCCAGCAAAATGGGGGCGGCCTGCTCACGACCTACATAACCTACGATTCCACACATATTATAATTTCCTCCTGATCGCTAAACTGATTTTTTACACAATCGTTTTTTCACAATCGGAAGGACAAACGCACAGATATTTGCCATTCCTGTCCGGCCGCAGCTTCTCTGTTTTGCGGTCGCCCGCATATTTACCGGCTGCGTGCGCACCCGAACGGTGCGGGAGAGCTTCCGCCGAAAAACTCGATACTCTCTCCTCCTCGTCGTCCCACGCAAGTGGGCGCTGGCGCTTATGATGGGGGATCCCCATGAGCCTCCTTTCCGCTCTGTGTCTGACTTTTTTGTATATTTCTACCTCAAACGGCAGATACTGCCGCAAAGGAGGTATGCCCTGTGATAACCGCTTTTTTCCGCACGGCCATTTTATACCTGCTGCTCATCGTGGGGCTTCGGCTCACCGGCAAGCGGCAGATCGGCGAGCTGGAGCCTATTGAACTGGTGCTGACGATGCTGCTGTCGGATCTGGCCTCGGTGCCCATGCAGGACTTCGGCATCCCGCTGGTGAACGGGGTCATCCCCATCGTGACGCTGCTGGCCATGAGCATGCTCCTCAGCTGCGTCAGCCTGCGCAATGTGCGCTTTCGCACCCTGATCTGCGGCAAGCCCGCCATCATCATACGAAACGGGAGGCTCCAGCAGGACGCCATGCGCCACAACCGCCTGACCCTGGACGAGCTGTTCGAGGAGCTGCGCACCCAAGGCGTCACGGACATAAGCGACGTGAAATACGCCGTTCTGGAGACCGGCGGGCAGCTGTCGGTGCTGCTGCGCACGGCGGCGCAGCCCGCAACGCCGGAGCAGATGCGGCTTGACTGCGAGGACGACGTGTTCCTCCCTACCGTTATCATCAACGACGGGCGGCTGCTGCGGGGCAACCTGCGCCAGACCGGACACGACGAGGCGTGGCTGCAGGCGCAGCTTTCAGAAAACGGCGTGGACGCTCCCTCCCAAGTCTTTCTGCTGAGCATTGACGAGCGGGGGGAGATCATTTGTATTGTAAAGGATAGTGCCAAATGAGATCGCTGAGGATACCCATTTTTATCCTGCTGCTGACGATGATCCTGTGCCTGTATGCCGGCAGCAGCGTGAAGCGCTGCACGGACGGCTGGAAGCAGCAGCTCCAGACTGCCGCAGACTTTGCGGGGCGGGAGGACTGGCCGCAGGCGCAGCAGGCGCTCACCGGCCTCTACGACAGCTGGCAGACGCAGCAGGAGTGGCTCCACATGGTCATTGCCCATCAGGAGCTGGACGAAACGGAGTCGCTGCTGCAGCGGTGCATCGCCCTCTGCCGGCAGCGGGAGGGCAGCGACCTGCAGGCGGACATGGCCGAGCTGCGCACCCAATTTACCCTGCTGGACGAGATGCAGCGGCTGACCCTGCGGAATATTTTATAGCCTATGGCGCCGGCTCACTTTTCATTCAGCAGCTTATTCAGCTCGCTCATAAACGTGTTGATGTCCTTGAACTGGCGGTACACGGAGGCGAAGCGCACATAGGCCACCTCGTCGGCCTTTTTCAGCTTATCCATGACCATTTCGCCCACCAGCTCCGTGCTGATCTCGCGCTCCAGCTTGTTTTGCAGCTCCTGCTCGATCTCAAGCGCCATGCGCTCCATGTCGGCCACCGGCACGGGGCGCTTTTCGCAGCTGCGCTGGATGCCCCGCAGCACCTTGCTGCGGTCAAAGGTCTGGCGGCTGCCGTCCTTCTTGATGACCACCATGGGCAGGCTCTCCACGGTTTCATAGGTGGTGAAGCGGCGCTCGCACTGCAGGCACTCCCTGCGGCGGCGGATGCTGCCCTCATCGGCAGGGCGGGAGTCCACCACCTTGCTCTCGGAAAATCCGCAATAGGGACACTTCATGGGTCTGTTCCCCTCCCTTCAGGCCGCCCGATGGAGCGGCTGTTATGGTATTATATCACAACGCGTCAAGATATGGTAGCCGTTTTTCGCCGCGGCACAACATTTTCCCTCAGCGACGCACTTTTTTGAAGAACAGGAAGTAGACCAGCAGGCCGTCGATGATAAAATCATATACACGAAAGCCCTCGAACAGGAGCAGGCTGGAGAGCACGGACACCGCCACGATGCCCAGCCGCAAAAGAGCGGCAAAGGTGCCTTTTTCCTTGCTCCGCCACGCCAGATACGCCATGAGCGGCGACAGGAGGGCAAACACCGTCCAGCCGATGATATAGCTTTTGCCGTACACCCCGTGTGTGATGACGGCCACGGCGTAATAGGTGGCCAGCACGCCCAGGCAGAAGGGCAGGATGTTGGCCATGGCGCGCCCGGGGGTGGGGCTGTAGATGGCGATGAGGGTGCCCAGAAGGATCCACACGGCCATTTGGGAGAAGATCACCCCGAGGTTCTCGGTGTATATATCCAGCAGCCGGACGGCGGCGCCTATGGCCAGACCGCACAGCAGCATGGCCAGGGGGTTGAGCAGCTTTCGCACGGCAAACACCTCTTTGCGTAAAAGTTTTCTGCGAGATCGCCTTTTATTTTACCTACCAATCGGTAGTTTGTCAAGGCATGGGCGGCGCAGAAAGCGACCCGACAGGCTCGGCTTTTCGTCCCTGTCGGGTCGCTTGACGGCGATATGATATAATATGCTCTTACTTATTTACAGATCCATTCCCACTCATAGTATATCCTCTAAATTTAAAATGGGGTCATAGCCGGTGCCCAGAACTACTCGGAAGGAGATCGCAGGCGGTACGGTTCCGATGATCTTGTCGTACAGCAGGGAAACATTCTTTACATACTGCTCTGCCAAGGGCTGCAGCTCCTGCGGGATCCGGTCGACGGTAAGGCTCTCTGCGCTGCCCGGGGTCATGATATACGGCAGCAGCTCCGGTGCAACATCGAGCACCAACGTGATGGCGTTGGTATAAGCATCATATTCAGGCAGAGGATACATTTTCATCATTGCGACCGTGGCGGCGTCGGCCGTACCGGTTCTGACGGTCTCCTGCGACGTATAGATTCGATGGTTGATGGCCTCCAAGGCCGCCATGGTATCATAGTAGGATCCGTTTCCCTCTTTGAAAATCGCATCCATGTAGCCCGTTTCGGCTATGATCTGCTCCTTGCACGCAGAAGTATCGCAGCTCAGAAGAATGACCAAGTCGCCGGAGCTATCCAGATACGATCCGGAAAAATGCCGCCGCAGCTCGTCATCCACAGCTTCCAAATGCTCGCGGATGCTGTTGTCGCATTCCCTTGCGGCGGCGCTTCTACTGATGAAATCGGCGCTGGGGGCAGCCTCAACGACCTCGTTTTTCTGAACAATGTCTTCGGCAGAGATCACCAGCACGCCCATCGGGATCATGATGGCGACGGACAGGATTATAGCAAATAATCGTTTCATAGCAGATCTCCTTTCTACATCCATACTGTTTATCTTCCCGCATAAAGCAAAATGCGCAAACCCACCCCTACGGAGAAGCCTGCGCATTACAAACCCATGTATAAATGCTGTCAATAAAAATGGTTTGTAGCCGAGTCGGTAATTGCAAGCCATTATTATTTCCAATTTAACTGTACCAAGTATTCAAAGATGTGTCAATAAAATTTCACGAAAACATTTCAGGATGGGCGAATTTTTAATATTTCCATAATTTTGGCAAAAAAAAGAGAGAGGAACGGCTCCTCTCTCTTGGCATGTTTTCGTCCGGTATGTAGGCGCTGCTCATACCAGACGCTCATGAGGCAGCCCAAAGGACACGGCGATGGCCGCATCCACCTGCTGCATGATGTCATCCTCCACCCGTCCCATTTTTTCCCGCAGGCGCTTTTTGTCCAAGGTGCGGATCTGCTCCAGCAGGATGATGGAGTCCCGCGGCAGACCGCTGCTCTGCCCGGGCAATTCGATATGCGTGGGCAGCTTGGCCTTGCCGGTGCGGGAGGTGATGGCCGCCGCAATGACGGTGGGGCTGTGGCGGTTGCCGGTGTCGTTCTGCACGATCAGCACCGGCCGCACGCCCCCCTGCTCGCTGCCCACCACCGGGCTGAGGTCGGCATAATAGATCTCGCCTCGTCTGACAGTTGATTCCACAAGGTTCACACTCCGCCGGAAAAAAGTACCCATGGATCTGGGTCACTTTCATTGTCCCACGCAGCCGTGAAAATTATACGCCCCACGGAAAAAACCGCGCTGTGTCCGTCCCATACCAGTCTATGCCCGCCGCACGCACGTGGTGCGGTCAGAAGCGCAGCAGCAGCTCCCGCTCCGTTTCCCTGCCGTTTTCATAATACACCCGCGGCACCCGCTTGCTCACGGCGCAGGTCAGCTCATAGGGGATGGTGTCTGCCAGCTCCGCCAGCTTCTCCACGGGGTTATTCGGGCCAAAGACCTCCACCTCGTCCCCCACGTCCACCTGGGGCAGATCCGTCAGGTCGATCATGCACATGTCCATGCAGATGCGCCCCCGCTGGGGCGCGGGGCCGTAAGCCGTCATAAGGCTGCAGCGGTTGGACAGGCAGCGGAAAAAGCCGTCGGCATAGCCGTAGGGCACGACGCCCATGCGGGTGGTGCGCTCCGTTTTGAAAATGCGGCCGTAGCTGACGGAGGTGCCCGCCTCGTAGGTCTTGGTGGTGCTGACGCTGGTCATAAGGCGCATCACCGGACGCAGACCCAGCTTTTTCGCCCCGTCGCCGTAGCCATAGAGAAGCAGACCCGGGCGCACCATGTCCAGCAGCATCTCCGGCCAATAGGCCACGGCGCCGGTGTTGGCGCAGTGGCGCAGGGGGAACTTGCGCCCCAGCTTCTCCTCCACTTTTTCAATGACGGAGGTGAACAGGCGGAACTGCTCTCTGGTGTAGGCCTTGCTCTCCTCGTCCGCCTCGTCGGACACGGCGAAATGGGTGAAGATGCCCTCTGCCTCCAGCCCCGGCAGGCGGCAGCTTTCGCAGATGCCCTCCACGCCGGTGTCAAAGTGGCTGCCCGCCACCAGATAGCCCAAACGGGACATACCGGTGTCCACCTTGATATGGATCTTCAGCGTGCCGCCGCAGCGCATCGCTTCGGCGCTGTACTCCAGCGCCTTGGCGCGGCAGGTGACGGCCTGGGTGATGCGGTTGCGGATCAGCAGCTCCACCTGCTCCTTGGGGGTGTGACCCAGGATCAGGATGGGCATGGTGATGCCGCCCCGACGCAGCTCCATGGCCTCGTCGGCGCTGCTCACCGCCAGATAGTCCGCCCCGCTCTCCTGCAGCACACGGGACACCCGAATGGCACCGTGGCCGTATGCATCGGCCTTCACAACGCCCAAAAATTTCACCTCCGAGCCGATGCGGCGGCGCAGCTTTTCATAGTTCTCCTTCAGGGCGTCCAGATCAATGACCGCCCACGTTCTCCTCAGTGTAGACTCCATGGTATACATCCTCCACTTTCTGCCAAAAGGTTTATTTTTCTTGCGTATCTCTCTCACAGGCAAACTGCGTGAACGTCACCGTCAGCAGCACCTGCCCGTCCCGACTCAGCTCCGCGGCATAGGGGGCAAAGCTCTCGGGCTGAACCCACAGCGTGCAGGCGAACTTCTCTCCGGCGCTGCCGGATGCCTCGGTGGTGAGGAAAATGTACTCCTCTCCGCCGATCTTGTCCGTGCCCTCTCGGGTCACGAAGCCCTCCCCTGCCGCATACAAAAGCAGCGGCAGGCAGTTGGCCGCCGACAGGCTCCCGCCGTCTCCGGCCGGCCACACGCTGCCGTCATACAAAAGCTGCATCTCCTTTGCCGAGACCGTGGCGCTGAGGCCGCGCAGGATCTCCGGCTCCATGATGGTGGTGGTGGCGCCCGATTCCTTGTCATAGGCCGCCGCCACGGTGAAGGTGCGGTCGTCGGTGGGCAGGTGCACCACCACCTGCGCCTCCATCTGCGCCGACTGTATGCCGGCGTAATACGCCTGCACCGCCTCCCGCTTGGAATGGCCGCAGCCCGCCAGCAGCAGGCACAACGCAAGCCCCGTCAGCCAGTATTTTTTCACGGCTTTGCCCTCCTATTTATTCATTATAAATTGAAAGGCTCTCCGTATCCCGATTTTATAGTGTGCCGAAAAAATCATGGCGGAGTCTGTGCGCACACGGGCTTTGCCATCCGTTTTTTCGGGGAGGAAATTACGGATTCCCGCGGTCGCTTCGCTCCCTCGGAATGACAGGATCGTTTTTTCGGCAGACTGATTTATATTTATAGGTCTTTCATGGCGTAGGGTATCTGCTCCAGGAGGTCGGTGGGGGTCATGCCCCTCTCCCCCTTGTCCGCCGCCGCCAGGTCTCCGGCGCGGCCATGGAGCCACACGCCGGTGCAGCAGGCTGCAAACGCTTCGCAGCCCTGACCCAGCAGAGAGAGGATCATCCCCGCCAGCACATCGCCGCTGCCGCCCTTGGCCATGCCGCTGTTGCCGGTGCCGTTGACGGCGAGGCGCCCGTCCGGAGCCGCCACCACGGTGCGGTGCCCTTTCAGAACTAAGTATACGCCGTACTTTTCGGAAAATGCCGCCGCTGCCGCCTCCCGTCCGGCGGAAAGGCCGCCGCCCAGCCGGAGGAACTCCCCCTCATGGGGCGTCAGGATCGTGGGGGCGGCGCGCTTTTGCAGCAGCTCCTCGCGGCCGCTGAGAGCGTTTAAGCCGTCGGCATCCAGCACCAAGGGCTTTTCTATGGTCAGCAGGTTCCGCACCAGAGCGTCCGTCTGCCAGCCCCGACCCAAGCCGCAGCCTATGAGCACGGCATCGCAGCTCTCCGCACGGCGGCGGATCGGCTCCTCCGCCAGAAGGGACAGCCGCCCCTCCGCCTCCGGCATGGGAAAGGGCATGGCCTCGTCGCTTTTCACCGCCGCCACCGGCCACACGCTCTCGGGCACGGCCAGAAACACCAGCCCCGATCCGGTGCGCACCGCCCCACGGCCGGCAAAAATCGGCGCGCCGGTGTAGCCCACGCTGCCGCAGACGCACAGCACCTTGCCGAACGTCCCTTTGTGCCCCTCGGGATCGCGTCGGGGCAGGCTCCGGCGCACGAAAGCGCCCGTAATGGTTTCCAAGGGCAAGCGCCCCCTTTCCTTTTGCTTTGCAACAGTATAGCACGAATCCGCCTTGACGGCGATACTTTTTTCGTCAGTCCGACGAAAATTTTCCCTTGAAAAGCGGAAAAAAATATGGTATAAATGAACATATTAAAAGCTATGAACGGGAAAATCCGCGTCTGACGGCTGCCAAGAGAGGGTCGGTCACCGGCTGCAAGCCGACCTGCTGCCTGCTGCGGTGTTCGCCCGGGAGCTGCTGCGAGGAAATGCGCAGCCGGTTTGGCCTCCGTTATGGGGAAACGAGTGCGCAGGGTCTGTCCCCTGCGAATCTGGGTGGTACCACGGAACGCTGCATGCCTTTCGTCCCTTTTATTTTGGGGAGGAAAGGCATTTTTGCTGTCGAAAATTCCTTCGGAATTTTCCGACAAGGGGCTTGCAGCCTGCTGCGCGCATAATTTTTGCGCGCAGCGCAAAAATTCCACACTTGCAGTCTGAGAGGTATTTTTCCCCACGCACATGTCGCGGTGAAAAATGATCCCAATTTTTTGCGTCTGCGGGCGCAAACTCTGCGAGGCTTTTTGACAAACTGACTTTTTACAAGGAGGAATCATCACCGATGAAAGAAAAGCTGAATGCCCTGCTCCAGGAGGGCAGAGAAAAAATTCTTGCGGCGAAGAATGAGACGGAGCTGCAGGACATCAAGGCCGCCATCTTGGGCAAGCAGGGCGGCTTGACGGCGCTGCTGAAGGAGGTGCCGAAGCTGGATGTGGCACTGCGTCCGGAGATGGGCAAGGCCGTGAACCAGGCCAAGGCGCAGCTGACGGAGCTTATCGAGCAGCACAGAAACGACCTGAAGCTGAAGGCTTCGACATCTCCGTGCCGGGCATACTGCCCCCCAGCGGCGGTCTGCACCCTATCACCCAGATGTGCTACGACCTGAACGACGCCTTCCGCTCCATGGGCTTTGAGATCTATGAGGAGGACGACATCACCAGCGAGCTGTACGGCTTCGACAATCTGAACTTCCCCCCCAACCATCCCGCCCGGGAGAGCATGGACACCTACTGGCTGGCCGGTCACGACAAGGGCGAGTGCTGGGACAAGCTCTGCCTGCGCCCCCATCTCACCGGCGGCTCCGTGCGCTATATGCAGACTCACAAGCCCCCCTATCGCTTCGTGTACCCCGGCCGTGTGTACCGCAACGAGACCACCGACGCCCGCCACGAGCGCGCCTTCTTCCAGTATGAGGCGCTGATCGTGGACAAGGATTTCACCTTCGCCTCCGGCAAGGTGATGATCCAGAGCATTCTGTCCAAGGTCTTCGGGCGGGAGGTGCCCGTGCGGATGCGCGCAGGCTTCTTCCCCTTCGTGGAGCCGGGATTTGAAATTGACATGGGCTGCCTGGTCTGCGGCGGCAAGGGCTGCTCGGTGTGCAAGCAGGTGGGCTGGATCGAGATCATGCCCGGCGGCACCCCCCACCCCAATGTTCTCCGTGCGGCGGGTCTTGACCCCGACGAATACACGGGCTTCTATGTGAACATCGGCCTGGATCGGCTGGTGATGATGCGCTACGGCGTGGACGATGTGCGCCTGTTCCACAGCGCCGACCTGCGCTTTTTGAAGCAGTTCCATTAATAAAGGAGGGTTTTACACAATGAAAGTTTCTCTGAACTGGGTCAAGGACTATGTAAAGCTCCCTGACGATATGGATCTCAAGCGCCTTTCCTACGATCTGACCATGTCCACCGTGGAGGTGGAGGATGCTACCGACCTATCCGAAAGCTTCCGCAACATGGTGGTGGGCGTGGTGCAGGAGGTGCAGCAGCACCCCAACGCCGACAAGCTGAAGGTCTGCAAAACGGACATCGGCGGCGAGGTGAAGAACATCGTGTGCGGCGGCACCAACCTGCGCGACGGCATGAAGGTGGCCGTGGCGCTCCCCGGCGCGCACTGCCGCTGGCACGGCGAGGGCGAGCCTGTGGAAATTAAGGCAAGCAAGCTCCGCGGCGTGGAGAGCTACGGCATGATCTGCGCCAGCAGCGAAATCGGCCTGTTTGACCTCTTCCCCTTCACGGAGGAGGCCACCATTCTGGATCTGTCCGATTTCGACGCCCCCGCCGGCACGCCGCTGGCAGATGCGCTGGATCTCAATGACATTATTCTGGAGATCGACAACAAATCCATGACCAACCGCCCCGACCTCTGGGGGCACTACGGCATTGCCCGCGAGATCGCCGCGCTTTACGACCTGCCCATGCAATCCTTCCCCCGCTTCGACCGGAACGTGGAAAACACCGCCGGCCTGCACATCACCGTGGAGGACAGCGCCCGCTGCCCCCGCATGACCGGCACGCAGATCGAGGGGCTTTCCGTGAAGCCCGCCCCCTACTGGATGCAGAGCCGCATCTTCAAGGTGGGTATGCGCCCCATCAACGCTCTGGTGGACATTACCAACTATGTGATGCTGGCCACCGGCCAGCCCTCCCATGCATATGACTCCGACCACATTGCCGGCCACATCATCGTCCGCCGCGCCGCTGAGGGCGAAAAGCTGCAGCTGCTCAATGGCAAAGACCTGCCCCTGTCCACGGACGACCTGGTCATCGCCGACGATGCCGGAGTGGTGGGTCTGGCGGGCGTCATGGGCGGCGCCAAGGACTCCATCCTCCCCACCACCCACAAGGTGATTTTGGAGGTGGCCAACTTCCAGGCCGCCGGCATCCGCCGCACGGCTCTGCGGTACGACAACCGCACCGAGGCCTCCGCCCGCTATGAAAAGGCCATCGACCCCGAGCGCTGCGACCAGGCGCTGGATCTGTCCATGCAGCTGTTTGCGGAGCTTTATCCCGAGATGAAGGTGACGGGCTTTGTGGACAGCTACCCCCATAAGCTACAGCAGGCGGAAATCGATGTTTCCCTGAACTGGCTGGAGCGGCGGCTGGGTAAGCGCATCCCCAACGAGGACATCGCCAAGAAGATGGGTGAGCTGGGCTATGACCTGACCTTTGAAGGAGACAACCTGCACATCGTGGTGCCCACCTGGCGCTCCACCGGCGACGTGTCCATCAAGGCCGACATCATGGAGGAGGTCGCCCGTATGTACGGGTATGAGAACTTCAAGGCCGCTCCCATCACCACGTCCTTTGACGGCGCCATCAACCAGCTGGATAAGGATCTGGAGCGGCGCATCAAGGAGTATCTGGCCATCCGCTGCGGCATGCAGGAGATCTTCACCTACCCGTGGATGAGCGATCAGTTCGTGAGCGCCGTTTTGCAGGACACCAGCGGCATTCTGGCTCTCTCCACACCCCCCTCTCCCGACGAGAGCCTCATCCGCTCCTCTTTGCTTCCCAATCTGTGCAAAGCCGTGGTGAAGAACGAGCGCTTCTTCAGCGAGTTCTCCATCTTTGAGTGCGCGCAGGTATTCCGCGACGCAGACTACACCACCCCCTACGATAGTCGGGAAAAGCTGCCCTCCCAGCGCAAGAACATCGCCGGCGCCTTTGTCGGCGACAGCAAAAACGTGACGGAGCTGTTCCGCAAGGCCAAGGGCGTGGTGGAGATGATGCCCCGCTACACCCACATGGAGGGCTTCACCTTCCGGCAGGAGGAAAAGCCCGTGTGGGCTGACGACGTGGTGTGGCTGAACATCTGCTTGGGCGAGGCGCGTATCGGTGATCTGGCGCTGCTGAGCAAGAAGGCCGCCATGGCCTGCGGCATCAAGAACCTCAGCGTCATGCTCTTTGAGCTGGACGTGGATGCGCTGGTGCCCTTCCGCTCCCGCACCAACAGCTTCACCCACCTGGCGGAGTACCCCATGACGGACTACGACGTTTCCCTGCTCTTCGACGCCGACACCAAGTGGGAGGACATGAAGCGTATCCTCTCCGGCATCCACAACGAGCTGCTCCACGGCGCCGCCTTCGTGGACGAATACCACGGCAAGCAGATCCCCGAGGGCAAGAAGTCCGTGACCATCCGCCTGACCATCGGCTCCAAGGTGAAGACCCTCACCTCCGCCGAGATCGAGGAGTGCGCTGCCGGTGCCGTGAAAAAGCTGGTGAAGCAGCTGGGCGCGGAGATGCGGGCGAAATAACTCCTGCACAAACCATCTTTTTCCCTTTACTTTTTCCGCAAAATAGCATATACTGATTGCAATAAGCAAAGAAAGGCGGTGTCCCCTTTGGATGAATTCACCCGTAAATTCAATACGGCGGAGGATCGAGAGGAACAGACCCATCACATCCTCTCTGCGGTGTACGATGCGCTGAAGGAAAAGGGTTACGATCCCATCAACCAGATCGTCGGGTACATTCTCTCGGAGGATCCCACCTACATCACCAACCACAACGGCGCCCGCACGCTGATCTGCAAGCTGGATCGGGACGAGATGCTGCAGGCTCTGGTGAAGCACTATCTGGATCTATAAAAATACCGTCCCCCTGCGAAGCGGCTGCTCCGCAGGGGGGGACGGCTGTTTTTCCGGCGAAAAAAAGAAGCCCCGCGGGGCTTCTTTTTTTGCCATAGACTCAGTTGTCCTTCTTCTTATTGCGGCAGACGATCACGGCCGCAGCACCGCCCACGGCCACTACCGCAATGGCGATATACAGCACCACGCCGCTGTCGCCGGTGGCGGGATTCTTGCTGCCGCCGTCGGTTTCGCCGCCGGTAGAGCCGCCGGTGCCGTCTTCATTGCCGCCGTCCCCGGGGCCTTCCTCAGAGCCGCCGGTGGGCGCACGCAGAACGAAGTGATCTGCCTTCATCAGCTCGTCACCCTCGACCTTGGTGTAAATGCTGATGGGGTTCTGATTCTCCACCCCGCTGTTGGTCTGGACGAAGAAGCCGCCCACGGGCTCGGCCACATAGTTCAGCACATTGCCAAAGTCCGCCAGGTCGCGCTTGCCGTAGTTGCTCAGGGGATTCAGGGACACGATCTCGGACTTTTCGTCCATGGCGATCATCTCCACCCAAAACTGGGACCCGGTGTCTGCAACGGGCAGCACCACATGGAGCTTGCTGTTTTGCAGGTCGATGCCCGCATCGGTCATCCAGCCGAGGTTATACAGGTTGATGGTGCTGTTCTTCAGGGTCAGCTTGTACGCCAGGTTCACACTGGCGTTGCGAATTTCGCCGCCGGTCATGGTCAGGCCGTCCAGGGTCAGGTCCCCGGCCACATCAATGGCGGCAGAGAGGTCCGCGCCCTCTGCGCCGTAGATGGTCAGGCTCTTGGCATCGGCAGAGCTGGGTCTGCTGATAATGCCCGCATAGCAGGTACCCTGGATGTTGATGGTGCAGTCCAGCTTGGGCAGGATGATGTCGCCGCCGACGGAAATGTCCTGCAGCGTCAGCACGGCGTTTGCCGCATCCCAGGTGTAGCCGTCGTTTTCCAGCGTTTTGTCGCTGTGTCCCGAAGCCGTCAGATCCAGCTTGCTCAGCGTATGGGTGCTCTCGGCGAAGGCCACGGTGGGGATCATCAGGAGCACGATCAAAATACTGGCAATGAGTTTCTTCATTTTTCGCCCTCTCTTTCATTTTTGTGTATATATTTTACCATTTTATAAAATCCTTGTCAACAAAAATGCCAACGAATGCCCCCACTGCCCGCTTTTTCCCCCGCTTTATTTGACAGACGAAGCGCCTTGTGCTATGATAGAAAACAAGTTATGGGAAAAGGAGTTGTATTTTATGGCTGATGTGAAAAAAGGCGAGGGCCTTGTTTATAAAAATCATCCTCTGCGTCGGGTGGACAATCTCATCTATTACGGCAGCATGGCCGACGAGTACATCGTGATGCTGCAAATTCTGGACACGAAAAAGGAAAAGGACATGGATGTGGCCAGCCGGGTGTCCGTGCAGCTCCAGCTCACCGCTCCGGATCTGAAGAGCCGCGATCGGGTGGTGAAGAAGACGGAGAAGGACAGCCTCTATGCCGCCATGGACGTGGGCGCCATCTGGCTGGAGCGCGCTCTGGCGGGCAAATAATAACGCTGACAAAGCAGCAGCGTGTCGAAGGGATTCCCCCTCGGCACGCTGTTTTTTTATTTTTCTTTGGGCAAAACCAGATGCAGCAGCACCGCCATCAGCGTGGCGATGACCACCGGCGACTTGCCGAAAATGGTCGTTACCGCCGCCGGAAACCGGCTCAGCGCCTCCGCTGCCTGAGAGATACCCACGCCCAGCGCCGCGGACAGACCCACGATGGTGGTGTTGCGGGGGGTGATCCCCTCCGCCGCGATGAGCTTCATGCCCGTCATGGCGATGGTGGAGAACACGGCCACCGTGGCGCCGCCCAGCACGCACTGGGGGATGGTGGTGAGGATGGCCGAGAACTTCGGCACCACGCCCGCCAGCAGCAAGAAGCCGCCCGTCATGGCGAAAACCGTGCGGTTCACCACCTTGTTGGTGGTCACAATGCCCACGTTCTGGGAGTAGGTGGCCGTGGGCAGGCCGCCGAAAAGCGCTGTGATGATATTGCTGACGCCGTAGGCCACGATGCCGCCCTGCAGCTCTCGGTTCGTGGGCTGGCGATCCATGCCGCCCACGGTGGTGGCCGTCAGGTCGCCGATGGCCTGAATGGAGTTGATGGCGAACAAAAGCCCCAGCGCAATGCAGCCGGAGGGCTCAAAGGAAATGCCGAAGGGCATGAAGGACGGCAGCTCGAACCACGCCGCCGTCTGCACGCCGGACAGATCCACCATGCCCGCCGCAAGCGCCACGCCGTAGCCGGCGAGAATGGCCAGCAGGATGGACGAGAGCTTCCAAACGCCCTTGCCGAAGTTATTCAGCAGCAGCACCACCGCCAGCGTGAAGGCGGCAATGGCCCAGTTCTGCCACGAGCCGTACACCAGCGCCTCCGTCAGCCCCCGCTCCACCACCACGGACTCATAGGTGTTGCCCGAGCCGCCGGCCATGTAGTTGATGGCCGTGGGGTACAGGGAGAGGCCGATGGTGAACACCACCGTGCCCGTGATGACCGGCGGAAAGAGCTTGCGCACGGGCTTAATGAACACGCCCACCAGCGTGGCCACGACGCCGCCCACGATCATGGCGCCCGCCACGGCGGCAAGGCCGCCTCCGTCTGCGGCGATGGCCAGCATGCTGGGCAGGTAGGCAAAGCTGACGCCGAAAATCACGGGCAGCCCCGCTCCGAAGCGCCCGCCTATGGGAAACAGCTCCAGAAGCGTGGTCACCGCCGACATGACAAGGGACGCCTGGATCAGCAGCACACGCTGGTTCTGGGGCAGGCCGAGAGTGCCGGCGATGATGATGGCCGGCGTGACGCAGCCCACGATCATGGACACCAGATGCTGCAGCGCCATGGACACCGTCAGCCCCAGCGGCGGGATGCCGCGGAACCGAAACAACGCCTCACGACTGGGTTTTATCTTTTGCATAGGAGCCCTCCCTGTTGGCTTATTAACGTGAGTGTTGCACTTTTTTCATTAAAATAAACCGGTTATAACGCCGCTTTCGGATATGTCGATATTCTCTGCTGCCGGATGTTTGGGCAGACCGGGCATGGTCATAATTTCGCCCGTCAGCGCCACCACGAAGCCTGCGCCGGCGCTGACGCGCAGGGAGCGCACCGTGAGGGTGAAGTCCTCGGGCGCACCCAGCTTTTTCGCGTCGTCCGACAGGCTGTACTGGGTCTTGGCTATGCACACCGGCAGGCCGCCGAAGCCGAGGCGCTCCAAGTCCCGCAGCTCCTGCTCCGCCCGGGGAGTAAGCGTCACGGAGGCGCCGCCGTAGACCCGTTTTGTCACCGCCAGCAGCTTTTCTCGCAGGGGCAGCGACAGGTCATAGGCGAACCTGGACGTGGCATTTTGCGCACTCTCCGCCGCAGCGATCACTTTTTCTGCAAGGTCAAGGCCGCCTGCCCCGCCCTTTTCCCACACTTGGGACAGGGCGACCGGTGCGCCGAACGCGGCGCAGGCTTTTTCCACAAGGGCAAGCTCGGCCGGCGTGTCCGTGTCGAACCGGTTCAGCGCCACCACCACCGGCAGGCCGAAGGTGTCCCGCAGGGTCTTGATGTGGTGGAGCAAATTGGGAAGACCGCGCTCCAAGGCGGAAATATCCTCTTGCTCTAATAGACTATAGTCGGCTCCGCCGTGCAGTTTCAGCGCCCGAACGGTGGCCACCAATACGGCTGCGTCCGGCCAAATATCCGCCATACGGCACTTGATGTCCAAAAACTTTTCCGCCCCGAGATCGGCGCCGAAGCCCGCCTCGGTGACACAGTAGTCCCCCAGACGCAGCGCCGCCCGCGTGGCCGCCACGCTGCTGCACCCATGGGCGATATTGGCAAAGGGGCCGCCGTGGACGATGGCGGGATTTCCCTCCAGCGTCTGCACCAGATTGGGCAGCACCGCCTGCTTCAAAAGCGCGGCCATGGCGCCCTCCGCACGGAGGTCATGGGCGGTGACAGGGGCGCCGGCTTTGGTATAGCCCACGATCATGCGGCCAAGGCGGCACTTCAGGTCCGAGAGGTTCTCGGAAAGGCAGAAAGCCGCCATGACCTCGGAGGCCACGGTGATGTCGAAATGCTCAGGGCGCGGCACGCCGTTTATTCCGCCGCCCACGCCGGTTTGCAGGGAGCGCAGCTGGCGGTCGTTCATGTCCACGCAGCGGCGCCAGGTGACCCGCTCAATGCCCAGGGCATTGCCCTGATAGATGTGGTTATCTATCATAGCGGCCAGCAGATTATTGGCGGCACCGATGGCGTGAAAATCGCCGGTGAAGTGCAGGTTGATGTCCTCCATGGGCGCCACCTGCGCATAGCCGCCGCCGGTGGCGCCGCCCTTCATGCCGAACACGGGGCCTAAGGACGGCTCGCGCAGAGAGAGCACCGCCCGCTTCCCCAGCCGGTTCAGAGCGTCCGCCAGACCGATGCTGGTGGTGGTCTTGCCCTCTCCGGCCTTGGTGGGGTTGATAGCGGTGACAAGGAGCAGCTTACCCCGCTTCTCCTCCGGATCGGCGGGAGGCAGACGGAGCTTGGCCATATAGCGGCCATACTGCTCCAGATTTTTCCCCCCCAGCCCCAGCTTCTCCGCCACTTGGGAGATGGGGCGCAGGGTATGGCTTCGGGCAATCTCAATATCAGGGCGCATGGAAGCATCCTCCTCTCGTCGGCTTGTTATCCGTTGCGGCGGCGTTGAGCCGCCAGATAGGTGTTTTTCATGAGCATGGCGCGGGTCATAGGCCCTACGCCGCCGGGGACAGGGGTGATATACGCTGCTTTTTCTGAAGCAGCGGCATAGTCCACATCGCCGCAGAGCTTGCCATCCTGCCCCCGATTCATGGCCACGTCTATGACCACGGCACCTTCTTTCACCATGTCGGCGGTGATAAGCCCCGCATGACCTACGGCGCTGACGAGAATGTCCGCCTGCAGGCAATGACTTTGCAGGTCGGGGGTCTTGCTGTGGCAGACGGTGACGGTGGCATCGGCCTGCAGCAGGAGCATGGCCATGGGCTTGCCCACAATATTGCTGCGGCCCACCACCACGCAGCGCTTACCCGCAGGGCTGATATGGTACGCCCGCAGAAGCTCCATGATCCCCGCCGGCGTGCAGGGCAGATACTGCGCCTGCCCCAGCAGAAGGCGGCCTACGTTTTCGGGATGGAATGCGTCCACGTCCTTCTCGGGGGCTATGGCTCGCAGCACCTGCTGCGCCTCCAGATGGGGCGGCAGGGGGAGCTGCACCAGAATGCCGTCTACCGAGGTGTCGTGGTTGAGCCTGTCCACCAGCGCCAGCAGCTCCTGCTGCGTAGTGGACGCGGGCAGGCGGTGATCGGCGCAGGTAATGCCGCACTCGACGCAGTCATGCGCCTTATTGCGCACATACACCGCCGAGGCGGGGTCATCCCCCACCAGCACCACCGCCAAAGACGGAGGTCGGCGCATGGCGGCGCATTTTTCGCGGATCTCCTGCCGGATCTTTGCGGCAAGGGCTTTGCCGTCCATCATTACTGCGCTCATATCAGTCCTCCTGCGGCTTGTCGTCCTCCTGCGGCTTTTCGGCGGCCTGCTGCTCCGCCTGCTGACGGGCGGCCACCTGATTGACATACAGCTCCTCGGGTTTATGAGGGTGCAGCACCAGATTCCACAGGAGCATGAACAGGCTCACCAGCACCATGACGGCGCTGAGCGCCTGGGACACGCGAATGGGCTGGCCGAACAACTGCCAATCGAAAAGATACAGGCTGTCGGTGCGCAGACCCTCCACCCAGAAGCGGCCGATGCCGTACCAGAGGAAGTAAAACCAGGTATTTTCGCCGTCGAACTTCCGATGCTTGGACACGACGAACAGAAGCAGTAGAAGACCCACCAGATTCCACACGCTCTCATAGAGGAACGTGGGGTGCACCTCAATGAGCTGGCCGGCCTTCGTGGTGAGCTGCATACGGAACACGGAGGTAGTCTCGGAGCCGAAAGCCTCACGGTTCATGAAATTGCCCCAGCGACCCACGATCTGCCCCACCAGCAGACCCATGACCACAAGGTCTGTCATGGCAAAGAACTTAAAGCCCCGTTTTCCCTTGCGGCGGGAAAGGCAAAGACCCAGAATGACCACGGCGATGACCGTGCCGTAAATGGCGAGGCCGCCGTCCCAGAAGGTGATGGCGGAGGAAAAATCGAACTTGCCGTCCGCGTCGCGGAAACGATCCAGATAGAACAGGACATAGTAGACCCGCGCCCCCACGATGCCTACGGGGATGCCCCAGAGCAGGCCGTCATAGAGGTTATCCTCGCTGATGCCGTACTTTTTGCGCTGGCTCAGCGCCAGCAGCAGCGCCAGAAGGACGCCCAAGGCAATGAGGATGCCGTACCAGTACACCCCGTGGCCGACGTTGATGGCCTTGGAGCTGGCGGTGAACGTCCAGTCGCCGAAAAGCCCGGGGAAACGGATGGGGCTGTCGGTCATGATCATATCATTCATATCTACCATAGTATCACTCCTTCGGATAAACAACGGACAGAGCCATGTGCTCCCGACACAGGTTCTCCCGCATAAAAGTCAGCAGATCCTCCTGCGTGATGGAGTCGTACATCTCCGGAAAAAGCAGGGGGTCATACCCTTCAAAGCAGCCCTCCACCAGCGAGATGGCGATGGACTCAAAGGAATTGAGGCTCTTGAGGGTGGAGCCGTAGTTGGCGCGGAGGATGCGGCCGAAATAGTCTGCATCAATGCCCTCCCGCACCAGACGCTGCACCTCCTGCAGCACCAGCTCCGCCACGGCGTGGGGATCCTTGCTGTCGCCGCCGATGTAGGCATAGGCCACGCCCGGCAGGGTGTCGAAGCTGTAGCCGAAGGTGCCGTTGATGAGACCCTGACTATAGAGCCTTGCGTACAGAGGGCTGGAGTCGCCCAGCAGCACATCGCAGGCCAGCTCCCCGATGAGGGTGCGGCGCATCTGCTCCTGACCGCCGCTCATGGGCGGGCACTTGAAGCCCAGCAGGAACGTGGGCATGGCGATCTCCATCTGGCAGGAGGTCTCCGCCTCCAGAGGGGTTAGCTCCTTTTCCTCGCCGTAATCCCGCGCGATGGTGGGGCCGCTCTCCCTGGGCAGCACCTCCTCCGCCAGCGAAAACACGGCGTCCGGCTCCAGATCACCCACGACCACAAGGCACATGTTGGCAGGGGTATAGAACGCCTTGTGGCAGTCATAAAGGGTCTGGGCGGTGATGTGGCTGATGCTCTCCACGGAGCCGGCCACGCTGACGCGGGCGGGGCTGGTGCGGTAGAGCGCCTGCATGAGCCTTTTATACACCTGCCACTCGGGGTTATCCTCGATCATGCCGATCTCCTGACCGATGATGCCCTGTTCTTTTTGGACGCTCTCGTCGGTGAAATACGGAACGGATACAAAGGAGAGCAGGATGCGCAGATTCTCCTCAAAATGCTCGGTGGAATCGAAATAGTAGCCGGTGATGGCGTTGGAGGTAAAGGCATTCGGCTCGGCGCCGTTTTTGGCCAGCTCCTGCAGGGCGTTGCCGTCCTCGGTATCAAACATCTTGTGCTCCAGATAGTGGGCGATGCCGGCGGGGGTATCCAGCCATTGGCCGTCCAGCCGGAAGCGCAGATCCATGCCGCCGTAGCGGGTGGCAAAAAAGGCGTATTTGCGCGTGTAACCGGGCTTGCGGACGACGCAGACCGGCAGGCCGTTGGGGAGCGTTTTCCAAACGGCGGTTTCTCCGATGCGGTGATAGGTATGCTCTGTCATTGTGCCGCCTCCTTTCCGCGCAGGAAATACACGGTGTCAAGCTGTATACTTTCGGCCGCCTCGCAGATGCGCTCCGGCGTGACCGCCTGCAGGCTCTGCATCAGCTCCTCCGGCGTTTCCCGCTGATCCACCGCTGCGCGGCTCATATAGAAATTTTCCAGCGCGCTCTGGGAATCCGCCACGGAACGCAGGGAGTTGAGGGCTGTGCTCCGTGCGCCGTCCAGCTCCCACGGCTCCCACTGTCCCTCCTGCACCTGGCGGAGCTGGTGCATAATTTCATCCAGCGTGCGGTCATAGTCCTTTGGTTCGATGCCCGAAGACACCGTGAGAATCTTCTTGGAGCGGGCGTAGGCGCTGGAAGCATAGTAGCAAAGGGAGAGCTTCTCCCGCACGTTCAAAAACAATTTGGAATTGCTGGAGCCGCCGAAAAGCAAGTTGGCAAGAACCATGGCGGGGGCGTCGTCACTGCCGCAGCGGAAGCCCATGGTGAGCTTGCCCTGGGTGACCTCCATCTCCTCCGTGACGAAGCGGGGCGACTGAGGCGCGGCGATGATCTGCGCCTCCGGCAGCTCCTCCATCTCGCCGCGGGGCAGAGCGGCAAAAGCCTGCAGCGCCGCCTCCTCCACCCGCTGCACATCGGCGCTGCCGCAGTAGAGCAGCTCCAGACGGGCGGTGGACATGAGCTGCTGGCCGTGGCGGTAGAGGGTGTGGTTGGTGATCTTCTGCACTGACTCTTCGTCGCCCAGACGGCTGACGCCGTAGGGCTCATGGGCGCACATCTCCTGCAGCAGACGCAGGTTCGCCCAGTCGCGCTTGTCATTGCGGATGGCGCGGATGCTGTCTGTCAGATTGGTCTTTTCGCTGTCTACATACTCCCGCAGGTAGCGGCCGCCGCGGGTAACGGGATCCAGAAACAGCTCGCCCACCAAGGCAGCCATTGGCTCCAGCAGCTTCTCGCCGCCCAATGCAAAGCGGTCGTCGATGCAGCCGGCCACAAAGCCCACGCACTGGCGCTCGGCGTTTTTGCGGACAGTGGGGGTGACGGTGGTGCCATAGAGGGTGTCCATGGCGGCGGACAGCGACTCCCAAAGCACCTGTAGCGATTCGAGCGTACCGTTGCGTGGAAACTTCGGGTCGACGGCCATCTTCCGCCAAAGCCGCCGCTCGCCGGTCTTCGCGTCAACCGCGGCGAACATGAAGAGCGTACGTGCCTGAATGTCATCCGTGCGGCACATCGGAATCTGAATGAAATCCACTTCCCATGACACATCCGTATCCATGTCGAAACGGACCGCCTGTGCGCATTTCGCCCTGTCAAGGCTGATCCGCTCCATCCACGCAACGCCGTCAACACTTGGCGGAAGCAGTGGTGCGTCATGCCACCTGCCGTCCAGCCCCTCCTTGCGCGAGAACAGAGCCTGCTCCTTCGCATACATGGCGGGCAATTCGGGATTCTCGTCTATGCGCAGAAGCGTACCGTAGCATTCGTACGCCACGGGGGCGAGACGCGCCAGCGTCTCGCCATCCGGACGGACTGGCACATAGCCTGGCCGGTAGTCGTATATCTCGGCAGACCCATCCTTCAGGCCTATGATCTCATAATGGTCGAAATCGATCATGGAAAGCGCGAACGACAGATCCCTGTTCTGCTGGAATATCAGGAAGTCCCTATATGCATTGAATCCGTTGAAAAGCAGAAGCCTCGCAAGTATGGGGCCTGCAGGCGCTGGGTTTATCACCGCTATCAGAGGCTTGTCGAACAGCTCCGAGACGAATGCCCAGTTATACTTGGAAGCCTTCTTCCAGACGTTTAGGGCGACGATTGCCCTTGCGACTTCATCTATGTCGGTTCTGTCCACGCTGTCCTATCACAAAAAAGTGCCCGTACAAAGGGTGTATCGCGAGGGCATCACGAAGATTTCCGTGGACGACATAAACACCGGGAAGAAACTCGGCTACACGCTGAAACTCCTTGCAATCAGCAAAAACAACAACGGAAAAATCGAGGCGCGCGTGCATCCCGCGTTCATTAAAAGCAGCCATCCGCTTGCGGCGGA
>OIXU01000100.1_pt1 | contig 27389 bp, 14 predicted proteins | sample 1587921 | NCBI WGS metagenome assembly OIXU01 (sample SAMN03283238) | human gut metagenome | biome: human-associated habitat; material: feces | host: Homo sapiens | place: Peru | collected 2012
GAAATAGAACCTGAAACCATAGACTGACAAGATGTCACAGCCCGCGAGGGTGGTGGCGTGTCTTTTGTAGAATAAACCTGCGAGTTACGGTATGCAGCGAGGTTAAGGGATGGGAGTCCCGGAGCCGGAGCGAAAGCGAGTCTGAACAGGGCGCTAAGTTGCATGCCGTAGACCCGAAGCCAAGGTGATCTTATCATGGGCAGGCTGAAGGCAGGGTAAAACCTGTTGGAGGGCCGAACAGTAATCTGTTAAAAAAGGTAGTGATGACCTGTGATAAGGAGTGAAAGGCTAAACAAACCTGGAGATAGCTGGCTCTCCCCGAAATGCCTTTAGGGACAGCCTCATACAAAGATGCCGGAGGTAAAGCACTGGATGGGAGCGGGGATGTCAAAGTCTACCAATTCCAATCAAACTCTGAATGCCGGCATCCAACGTATGGGAGTGAGACTGTGTGCGCCAAGGTTCATAGTCAAGAGGGAAACAGCCCAAACCGTCAGCTAAGGTCCCGAAATAGTGCTAAGTGTTAAATGAAGTCCGGATGCACAGACAGCCAGGAGGTTGGCTCAGAAGCAGCCATTCCTTGAAAGAGTGCGTAACAGCTCACTGGTCGAGCATGCGGGCGCAGACAATGTAACGGGGCTAAGCATTATACCGAAGCTGCGGATCTTGCGCAAAGGCGCAAGGTGGTAGGGGAGCATGCCGTCAACCGGCGAAGGCGGATCCGCGAGGGCCGCTGGAGGAAACGGCAGAGAGAATGCAGGCATAAGTAACGAAAAGACGGGTGTGATTCCCGTCCGCCGAAAACATAAGGTTTCCAGGGTAAAGGCAATCTGCCCTGGGTAAGTCGGAGCCTAAGTCCAGGCCGAAAGGCGTAGGCGATGGTAATCCGGTTCAAAATCCGGAACCTCCGGCATTTCGATGCCACGACGCATGAGGCGACGTCCGGCGGGAGAACGGTAGTTCCCGTCCAAGCATTGAGCCGTCAAGGGAGGGGGTTAAATGATCCTCCCAGGCGAGATGTGACAGCGAGCTGAGAGAAAGTCGAAGCGAAGCGGGCAGAGTCAAGGTGCCGAGAAAGAGTGGCTAGGCAAGGTGCCGGAGTCCGTACCGTAAACGGACACACGTATGTAGGATGAGTAATCTAAGGCGCTCGAGCGACCTCGCGTTAAGGAACTCGGCAAAATGCGCACGTAACTTCGGAAGAAGTGCGGCTCCTGTTTGAAAGGATAAGGAGCGGCAGAAAGCAGGCCCAGGCGACTGTTTATCAAAAACACAGCCATCTGCGAACCAGCAATGGGACGTATAGGTGGTGACACCTGCCCGGTGCCGGAAGGTTAAGGGGAGAAGTCAGCCGCAAGGCGAAGCCTCGAACCGAAGCCCCGGTAAACGGCGGCCGTAACTATAACGGTCCTAAGGTAGCGAAATTCCTTGTCGGGTAAGTTCCGACCCGCACGAATGGTGTAACGATTCTGGGCACTGTCTCAACGCGAGACTCGGTGAAATTTATATTCCGGTAAAGAAGCCGGATACTCATAATTAGACGGAAAGACCCCGTGAACCTTCACCGTAACTTAGCATGGGGATCCTATTCATCATGTGTAGGATAGCTGGGAGCCAGCGAGGCGTGGCCGTCAGGCTGCGCGGAGGCGCCGGTGAAATACCAGCCCTGATGAATGGGATTTCTAACCCTGGCCCTGAAGCGGGTCCGGGGACAATGCTAGGCAGGCGGTTTGACTGGGGCGGTCGCCTCCCAAAGAGTAACGGAGGTGCGCGAAGGTCTCCTCACCGCGGTTGGAAATCGCGGCGCGAGTGTAAAGGCACAAGGAGGCTTGACTGCGAGGGCCACAACCCGAGCAGGTGCGAAAGCAGGTCTTAATGATCTGATGGTTCCGAGTGGAAGGGCCATCACTTAACGGACAAAAGGTACTCCGGGGATAACAGGCTGATTTTCCCCAAGAGTTCACATCGACGGGAAAGTTTGGCACCTCGATGTCGGCTCATCGCATCCTGGGGCTGGAGCAGGTCCCAAGGGTTTGGCTGTTCGCCAATTAAAGCGGTACGTGAGCTGGGTTCAGAACGTCGCGAGACAGTTCGGTCCCTATCTGTTATGAGCGAAGGAGATTTGAGAGGAGCTGCCTTTAGTACGAGAGGACCGAGGTGGACGAACCTCTGGTGTGCCGGTTGTCCTGCCAAGGGCAAGCGCCGGGTATCTAAGTTCGGAAGGGATAACCGCTGAAAGCATCTAAGCGGGAAGCCCACCTCAAGACAAGATCTCCCCGGGGATTAATCCCCCTGAAGACTCCGGAGACACTATCCGGTCGATAGGATGCAGGTGCAAGCGCGGCGACGCGTTCAGCCGAGCATTACTAATAAGTCGTGAGGCTTGACCATATTGTTGATTCCGCAGGGAGAGCGCTTCCCTTGAAGAAGCCCGATGCATAGAAGGAAAGCCGCCGAGCCGCCGGGGAAGCCCGCCAGGCGAGGACGGATACGGACAGTGTGAAATATGTCCGGTGGCCATAGTGGAGAGGAAATACCCGTTCCCATACCGAACACGGAAGTCAAGCTCTCTAACGCCGATGATACTGCCTCTAGGGGTGGGAAAGTAGGCAGCCGCCGGGCTTTTTTTTTATCTTTTTATTTTGACGGGGAACGCCTTTTTACGGGTGTTCCCTTGTTTTTTTAACGACGCGTTCCTGGGAAGAGTCCTGCGCTGCGGTGGAGGGGTTTCCGGCTAGTCCGGAAAGGGCCGCGCGGCCGCGCGGCACCGAGCGTGAGCGGGCCCTGGAAGCGCAGTTTTCAGAAGGAATCAGGGATGCGGCTTTTGCGTGCCGCGTGGTGGAATCTTAGCGCCTGGAAGAGAAATCAGAAAAAAAAGTATTTTTTATTTGACATAAATGCTGATTAGTGTTATATATTATATAAACCTATAGAAATAGTAGGAAAAAGGAGTTATTTATGTCTAATATTTATTCTTCGGCAGACTTACTGATTGGTCACACTCCACTTTTGGAGCTTTCTCATATCGAAAAGGAATTTGGTCTTAAGGCTAAAATTTTTGCAAAACTTGAATATTTTAATCCGGCCGGCAGTGTCAAGGACAGGGTCGCGAAGGCTATGCTGGATGAGGCGGAAAAATCTGGAAAAATTAAGGCTGGCGCTACGATAATTGAGCCTACTTCTGGAAATACTGGAATTGGTCTGGCGTCTGTCGGCGTTGCGCGCGGGTACAAGGTGATTATTGTAATGCCTGAAACTATGTCGGTTGAACGCAGGCAGATTATTAAGGCTTACGGTGCGGAAATTGTGCTTACAGACGGCTCTAAAGGAATGAAGGGTGCTATTGCAAAGGCGGAAGAAATTCATGCGGCCACACCCGGCAGTTTTATTCCCGGACAGTTTGTGAATCCGGCGAATCCTAAGGCGCATTATGATTCCACTGGTCCTGAGATTTGGGAAGATACAGATGGAAAGGTCGACTGGTTTGTTGCCGGAGTTGGTACAGGTGGAACTGTTACTGGTGTTGGAAAATTTCTTAAGGAAAAAAAATCTGGCGTAAAGATTGCTGCTGTTGAGCCGGCATCCTCGCCTGTTCTTTCTACCGGTGTTGCAGGACCGCATAAAATTCAGGGAATTGGCGCTGGATTTGTTCCTGATGTTCTGGATAAAAATGTTTACGATGAAGTTGTCCGCGTTGCAAACGAGGATGCTTTTGCATACGGCAAGCTGGTCGGCCGAAAAGAGGGTGTCCTTATTGGCATTTCGTCTGGGGCGGCACTGTGGGCGGCTGTAGAAATTGCAAAGCGGCCTGAAAATGACGGCAAGCAGATTGTAGTTCTTTTCCCGGATACAGGCGACAGATACCTTTCTACTCCTCTTTTTGCGGACTGATTTTTCCGGCATACCGGACGTTCCGTTGTTTGTTGTTGAGGTCACAGCCTCCGGTGCTTGCTAGTGCTTGCGTCGGGGGTTGTTTTTTTTGAGCCTGGTTTTTTGTGCCTGGTCTTTTGCGGCTCAATCTTTCCCATTTTTTTTGTTTGCGAGTTTTGGTATAATCTTTTTATGAATATTCTTTCGGTTAATAATTTGAAAAAAATCGGGCGTGAAGAGCCTTTGTTTTCTGGTGTGACTTTTGGATTGAACGAAGGGGATAAGGCCGCTTTAATCGGTCGCAATGGAACTGGAAAATCGACTTTATTGAATACAATTGCAGGTGTCTTTCAGCCGGATGAGGGAAATGTTGTTATTAATAAATCGGCCGGTATTTCTTTTTTGCCGCAGAATCCGCGTTTTTTGGAAAATGATACAATCCGTGAGCATATTTTTAAGGGTGGCTCTGAAAAACTGAAAATTATCCAAAGATATCTGGAAGTTTGCGGCCGGCTTGGAAGTGACGGCGGAAATGGTGCTGTTCAAAAATCGTTTGATGAGCTGAATGTTCTGATGGAGCAGAAGGACTTGTGGAACTATGAGGCGCAGGTAAGTTCTATTCTTTCGACGTTGGGAATTACAGATATGACCCGAAAAATGGGGACTCTTTCCGGGGGAATGCTTAAAAAGGTTGCGTTGGCTCAGGTTTTAGTGGAGGACACTAAACTTTTGCTTTTGGATGAGCCTACTAACCATCTTGATATAAAGACTATTACCTGGCTGCAGAATTATCTTTGCAATACGGACAGGACGGTATTGATGGTTACTCATGACCGTTATTTTCTGGATGCGGTCTGCAACAATATTTTTGAGCTTTTCAGGCATAGGATAAAACTTTATCAGGGAAATTATTCGGATTACCTTGAAAAAAAGGAAATTGAGGCTGAGATTGAGCAGAATACGGACAGAAGAATTGAGGCTGTCTTGCGTTTTGAGCGCGACTGGCTGCGGCGCGGACCTTGCGCGCGGGGAACTAAGGCGAAGGCAAGAATTCAGCGTGATATGCAGCTTATTAATCGGGAAAAGTTTCAGGCTGACAAGGGATTTTCTTTTGAAGTTCAGGGTCGGCGTCTGGGCGGAAAGGTTTTGGAGCTTCATTCAGTGAGCAAAAAATTTCCGAAAGGCTATGTTTCTGCGGAAGCGGAAAAAATTGTGCCTGTTATTTCTGATTTTTCCTATGTTTTTACTAAAGGCCAGCGGATTGGTATTTTTGGAGACAATGGTTCTGGAAAATCAACTTTTTTGAATATAGTTACAGGAAATCTGCAGCCGGATTCTGGAACTGTTGTTGTTGGTGAAAACACTTTTTTTGGATATTACAACCAGAATCCGGTCTTTAAGGATACAAAAATTTCTGTTCTGGAATATCTGAAGGAATCTGCTGAGTTTATAACTAGAAATGATGGAAAAACCCTGAGCGCCGGGCAATTTCTTACTGAATTTGGTTTTGAGGGAAAGATTCAGGGTGCTGCGGTTGAAAATCTTAGCGGCGGCGAGCGTAAACGGCTTTTTCTTATACGCCTGCTGATGGAAAATCCGAATTTTTTGATTCTGGATGAGCCTACGAATGATTTTGACATCTTTACCATGAATGTTCTTGAGCAGTTTTTAGAAAGCTATCAGGGATGTCTGCTTGTTGTAAGCCATGACCGCTATTTTATGGACAAGGTCTGCGATTCGCTTTTTATTCTTGAAGATGACGGCAATATCAGCGGTTTTGTTGGTAAGTGCTCGGAATATATTCAGTTTAGGGAAGAAAAGCTTAGGGAGCAGGAACTTTCAGAAAAACAGGAAAGGGCGAAGGCTGCGGATTCTGAAAAAAACTCTGCGGAGTCTGCTGCTGTGGAAAAGCGGAAACGCACTTTTAAGGAGCAGAAAGAGTTTGAGGCGATTGAGCAGGAAATTTTAGTGCTGGAAGAAAAAAAATCTGAACTGGAAGAAAAAATGTCTTCTGGTGAAAAAGTGGATTTTGAGGCGATAAACCGCGAGTATGCGGAAGTGAGCGGACTTTTGGAGAATAAATACGAAAGATGGGAACAGCTGGCTTCGCTAGGATGAGCTTTCTGTAAAATCTGTGTTCAGCCGCTTTCTTACAGCAGTTTTTTCAGAATAGCGGCGCAGACATTTTCTCCGTCAAGGGCAGAGGAAACAATTCCTCCTGCGTATCCGGCCCCTTCGCCGGCAGGAAAAAGCCCCTGGAGCGAGATACATTCACAAGTTTCTTTGTTTCTTCTGATTCGTACCGGCGTGCTGGTTCTTGTTTCAATTGCAATTATTATTGCGTCCTTGCTTAAAAAGCCTTTCATGTTTTTACCAAATATTTTGAACGCTTCCGTAAGTCTTTCAGATATTGCTTTTGGAAGCCACTGGTCAATTCTGGATGCGGTTATGCCCGGTGTATAGCTTGTCTGGGGAAAGTCCTTTGAGTCTTTTTTTGCGATAAAATCTGTAAGTTTCTGAGCCGGCGCGGCTTGCCCCTTTCCGTGCCGTTTTGCTTCTTTTTCGAGCCACGTTCTGTATAAAAGTCCGGCGAGCGCTTTGCAGCCGCAGGATTTTGCCTGCTCAATAAAAGTTTCCGGTATGTCTTCCGGCCGTGTTTCCACAACAAAAGCGGCGTTGGACCAGCGGGAATTTCTGCCGGCGGCGCTCATGCCGTTCACAACGATTTCGTCCGGCCCGGAGCTTGAAGGAACAACAAATCCTCCTGGACACATACAGAATGAATATACGCCTCTGTCCTGGACTTGCGTTGTAAGCCGGTATTCGGCCGCTCCCATTCCTTCAGTTTTTCCGTGGTATTGAATCCTGTCAATCAAGGCTCTGGGGTGTTCAACCCGCGCTCCGATTGCAAAGGTTTTTGCTTCCAGTGATTCCGGCGCGTGCTTTGCAGTTATTTCGTAGATGTCGGTTGCTGAATGTCCGGTTGCAAGAAGAACTGCGCTGCCCGAAAATATTTTTTCTTCGTTTGTCTTTACGTTTACGGTTTTTATTCCCGTGATTTTGTTATTTTCACAGATAAAGTCAGTGCATTTGCAGTTAAAATGAATTTCTCCGCCATGGGCGATTATAAAATCCTTCATTTTGTTTACAACACCCGGCAGCTTGTCTGTTCCGATGTGCGGATGCGCGTCTGTAAGGATTTTTTCATCTGCGCCGAAATAATTGAAAATTCTTAGGATTTTGGAAATGTCACCGCGCTTGTTGCTTCTTGTGTATAGTTTTCCGTCAGAAAAAGTTCCAGCGCCGCCTTCCCCGAAGCAATAGTTTGAATCCGGATTTACAGACTCTTTTGTGCTGATTTTTGCGATTGTTTTTTTTCGTTCAAAAGTTTCTTCGCCGCGTTCGATTATTACAGGTTTTACGCCGCTTTCAAGAAGTTTTAATGCTCCAAAAAGACCTGCCGGACCAGAACCTACGATTACAACTGCCTTTGACCCGGAAACTTTTTGCCATTTTGGAAGGAGCGAGGATGCCGCGGCGGAATTTTCCTCATCCTTGTAAAAAATTGAGTATCGCAGATGGAATTTCAGCTGGCCGTGGCGCGCATCAATTGATTTTTTTTCCAGATTGAATTTTGAAAAATCAGAAGGAAGATTTTTTTTTGAAAGCTCATTTTTTATCAGTTTCTGGATATGCGCTGAATCTGATTCCTGCTCAGGCAAAACGGTTATTGTGACTTGATTCATAAGAAAACTTTAACAGATTTTGCCGTGAATTTCGAGAGAAAATCATTCAATAAATCCGTAGTTTTGAAGGATTTTTATGTACACTGAAATTCGGGGATAGAGCGGTTCAGCCTTTTCCCCGAACTTTTCGTGAAGTAAATCAGCTATTTCCTTAACATTCTTTTTTCCATCAATATTTTGCCAGATAAAGCTTCCGAGCTCTTCCAGATGAATTTGAGAAAATCTTGGTTTTTTTAACAGTTTTTGTGCCACGAAATTAAAAAATCCCTTGTTTTCCACAAAAACTGTAACTTTTCCTTCCCCGTCGACTTCGTATCTGTGTTTTTCAGAGCAACAGGGAATTAAATCCAAAAGATTCGGACTTTGTTTTTTATTCTTCTTCATCTTTTGCAGGACGGTTGTTATAAACGATTAATGCAATAAGCGCCGCCAGTATAATAATAGAGCCGGCAAGTCTTAAGCCTTCAGGAAGCTTAGCGCCTACAGAGATTTTATCAGTTATTTTTGTAACTGTAAGGATTGCAAGAAGAACGCCCATTAATCCTTCTCCGGCAATCAGGCCTGAGCAGAATAATACGCCCTTTGAATTTTCGCATGAGCTTGCCTTGTTTTTTCTGTCCATAAGTTTTCGCAAGAAGCCGCCAATCATAATTGTTGCGGTCAGTTCAATCGGAAGGTAGATGCCGATTGCTACGGCAAGAGATGGCAATCCGAGCAGTTCAAATACAACAGTGCACATAGCGCCTATAAATACATAGCTCCATGGAAGATTGCCCTGCATGACCCCTTCAGTTACAAGTTTCATCAGTGTGGCCTGTGGCGCGGCAAGATTTTTTGAACCAAAGCCCCATGCGGAATTCAGAAGGATTAAAATTCCACCGATTGTCAATGCGGAAATTACAGCGCCAATCAATTCGCCAATCTGCTGCTTTTTTGGTGTAGCTCCAAGAAGGTAGCCGGTCTTTAAGTCCTGCGAAGTGTCGCCGGCAATAGCGGCAATTACGCATATAATTGAACCGATTGTAATTGCGCTAACCATTCCGTGCGCGCCGGTGTCGCCGGAGATTTTAAGAAGGATTGTTGAAATCAAAAGAGTTGCGATAGCCATGCCGGAAACCGGATTGTTTGAAGAGCCTACAAGACCTACCATTTTTGAAGAAACGGTTGCAAAGAAAAATCCGAACACAACAATCAAAATCGCGCTGACTATTCCAGCCTGAAGCGGAGGAAGAAGCCATATTGCCATTGCAGTTATAAAAATACCGATGATTACGGCTTTTATGCTTATTTCATGCGATGTCCTTTCGTTGCTGCCAGAAGAATCCGTGCCTTTCAGCCCTTTGATTGCGCTTGCAAAAGTCTTGCAGATTAAAGGAAGCGATTTTACAAGGCTGATGATTCCTGCGGCGGCCAGAGCGCCTGCGCCGATATAGCGTACATATTGCGACCAGATAGCGCCAGCACCGCCTGCGGCATAAAGCTCGGCTACGCTGATGGTGCTCGGGAACAAAACAGTGTTTCCGCCAAAAGCGACGATTAAAGGTATCATCACAAACCAGGCGAGCAGACCGCCGGCAAAAAGAAAGGAAGAAATTTTGAATCCGCAGATATAACCTACACCAAGTACGGCAGGATAAATTTCTGCGGAAAATTCAGTTTTAAAAGATTTTAATGGAACAACGATTGCGCCCATGGCGGCTTTCAGACCGTCAACAATGAATTTGAATAAAGCGGCGATTCCCATTCCAGAGAACACGGCTTTTGCGGTAGAGCCTTTCTTTTCTCCTGCAAGAAGAACCTCGGCGCAGGCCTGCGCTTCCGGGTATGGCAGAGTTCCGTGCTCCTGGACAATAATTGAATTGCGGAGCGGAATCATAAAAAGAACTCCCAGAATAGCGCCGCAAAGTGTAATCAGCGAAATTGTAAGAATGCTTGGCTGCTCTATTAAACCTTCTTTTGCCCAAAGGAACAGGGCTGGCATTGTAAAAATTGCGCCGGCGGCAACAGATTCACCGGCAGAACCGATTGTTTGAACCATATTGCTTTCAAGAATAGAATTTTTCTTAAAAATGATTCGCGTAATGCCCATTGCGATAACCGCGGCCGGAATAGAAGCGGAAATTGTCATTCCAACGCGTAAGCCTAAATAGGCGTTTGCGGCGCCAAAAACAATCGCAAGTATAATACCGGTTAGAATTGATGTAATTGTAAATTCCGGAGTAATTTTGTCAGCCGGAATATAGGGTTTGAATTCTGAGGAATTTTCAGCCATCGGAATCTCCTTGAAAAATTAAAAAATACGGCTTGTAAAATGTTCTAAAACAGCGTAAGCAAACTCACTGCCTAAAAAACGTTTTGACAGAATATATCCATTATATCATAGTTTTAGATAAAAGGTTAAAAAAATTGATGAGGGGAAAAGCCTTTCCCCTAGGCTCAACCCTGCCGGTTTTCGCCATACCCCATTCCAGCGGGGACATCCTCAACGCCCCGGTTGTATTGAACATAAAAAGGCCGTCCTGATGGGCGCGATTCAAAAGCGGAGTATTCTATTAAAAAATGAGTAAAAAATGTTGTGTGAGTTGGTTCATAGCTGAATTTCAGCAGATTCAACTATGAACTTTAGGAATTATTCAATTGTTTCAGTTCTTGTGTACCAGGTTTTGTCCAGCCAGCTGGAATCTCCGTGTTCTGATGTAAACTTGTAGTATGCTTCTGAAAAATCTTTGTCCCATTCAACGCGCCATGAATAATAATTGATGTCGGTTATAGAAATATCAAGATTGATAACGCCCATGTTCATTACAGAATTTGCCAGGGAAATAAAATGGAAGTTCGTTGTCTTGTTCTTGTCAAATTTTGCTTCATATTCTGCTTCGTAACCGTTTCCGTAGTTCACTTTTGCTTTCAGGCTGTGGATTATGTATGTTCCGTCCGGAATATTTTTTCGTATGAATTCACCTTTGTGGTTTGTAACCATTTTTATTATGCGTTTTGTTTTTATGTTCTGGAAATTTACTTCAATTCCGTCTTTTTTTGTGCTGGAAGCTGGAATTCCGTAGTTGTTTGGAATACATGAAAAATTAAAATAGACATTTCCGTACAAAAGATTGTCTTCCGCTGTCTTTGGTTCAGGAACTGATGCGCAGCCTGTAAAAATTAAGCTTGAACATAGCATTGCGAGCGCAATTGCAAAAATTGATTTTTTCACTTGTTTCTCCTCGTATTGTGAATACTTTTTTTCATTTCGCCGCTCTCGGTAGCAAACGGCAAATTTAGTCTAAAGAAAAAAAATAGTTTGTGATAGAGAGGAAATCCGCTGGGCGCAAAAAAAATGTAAAAAAAAGGCTCTGTGAAAAAATCACAAAGCCTCTTTGTTGTTACAATAATTTAATCTTTGGTTAAATCAACGGTTTCATTGCGGTCATGTAAGCGCGCAGTTTGCGACCGACCACTTCAATCGGGTGGTTGCGGATTTCTGCGTTTACGGCAACCAGCTCAGCGTTGTTTACGCCGTTGTCCTTTACGTTAAGACCTTTTCCGATGACTTCTGTGGTTAGTTTAGGCATAAGGTCTTTTTCCATCATTGGAGTAGCTACGTTTGAGAACAGGTAGCAGCCGTATTCCGCAGTGTCGGAAATTACGCGGTTCATTTCGTACAAACGCTTTCTGTCAATAAGGTTTGCGATGAGCGGAACTTCGTGAAGAGATTCGTAGTATGCGCTTTCTTCCTTGATTCCTGCGTCAACCATTGTTTCAAATGCAAGCTCGCATCCGGCTTTAATCATTGCTACCATCAGAATACCCTTGTCAAAATATTCCTGTTCGCTTATTTCAACAGAACTTTCCTTCTGGCTTTCAAACGGAAGTTTTCCTGTCTCTTCGCGCCATGTAAGAAGGTCGTGGTCTTTGTTCGCCCAGTCCTTCATCATTGTTGAAGAGAATTTTCCAGAAATGATGTCGTCCATGTGCTTCTGGTAAAGCGGTGTGAGCAATTTCTTGATTTCTTTAGAAAGCTCGTTGGCCTTGATTTTCGCCGGGTTGGAAAGCCGGTCCATCATTCCTGTAATTCCGCCGAACTTTAATGCCTCAGAGATTACGTTCCAGCCGTGCATCAAAAGTTTTGTAACATATTCAGGATCCATTCCGTCTGAAACCATCTTGTTGTAGCAGCAGATTGTTCCGGCCTGCAGCATTCCGCACAGGATTGTCTGCTCGCCCATAAGGTCAGATTTTACTTCCGCAACAAAGCTGGATTCAAGAACACCGGCCTTGCTTCCGCCCATGCCGACTGCAAGTGCCTTTGCCATTGCCCAGCCTTTTCCTTCAGGGTCGTTTTCCGGGTGAACGGCGATAAGGTCTGGAACACCGAATCCGCGCTGGAATTCGTGGTAAACTTCCGTTCCTGGACCTTTTGGAGCGCACATGATTACAGTAATATCTTTACGAATCTGCATTCCTTCTTCAATCATATTGAAGCCGTGTGAATACCACAATGCAGAGCCTTTTTTCATTCTTTTCATTACTTCTGTAATTACAGGAGTGTGCTGCTTGTCTGGAGTAAGGTTTCCAACAAGGTCAGCGGTAGGAATCATCTCGTCGTAAGTGCCGACTTTAAATCCGTTTTCTGTAGCGTTTTTCCAAGACTGGCGTTTTTCTGTGATTGCAGATTCGCGCAAAGCATAAGATACATCAAGACCGCTGTCGCGAAGGCACAGTCCCTGGTTCAATCCCTGTGCGCCGCAACCGACGATAACGATTTTCAAGCCCTTTAAAGCCTTTACGCCGTCCGCAAATTCGTCCTTGCTCATAGAGCGGCAATGTCCAAGCTGAAGTCTGGCTTCTCGCCATGGAATAGAATTAAAATAATTGTTGCCCATTTTATACCTCTAAAAATATTTTTTCTTTTTTGGGCGTTCCCAAAAATCTCGCGCCGCTCAATTTTTGGTCGCTATGTCCGGGGTTTCATTGCTTCACTTCACAGCACTTCGTCCTGTTCCGTTCCGCAACAAGCCTGCGGCTTGCCCCTTCCAGCGCTAACGCTTTTTATGCTTTTATTCTAAAGTTAAAATAGTGTTGCGTAAACTGAAATAATTTCAAGTTATTATTGCGTTTTGTGCAAGAATGATAAAAAAATGAATATCACAAATTTTTATAAATTGAACAATAAACGCTCCCGCGGATTTCCAATTTGCTACAGACGGATTGAGCTCGCGCTGCGCTTGTATTTGTTTGGGTGCTTCGCACTTTAATCGTTTTAATCGCTCAAAGTCTTCGCAAATTGTAAATCCGCTTGCGCTTTTATTCATTTGGTAAAAAATGGTGTTCAATTTTTTTGTCAACAAGCACCTTTTTTATCATTCTTGCGGAAAAAACTTTACTTTATTCAAAAATGGGTCGAAAATATAATATAGTTTTAAAGTTTTTCTTCCATTGATTAATCAAAAATATAAAAAGTTACGGAGCGATTATATGTTTAAGAAAATTTTAAATTTTTTGCTTTTATCTTCTATTGGTAGCGCAATTTTTATGCTTTTTTTTGCCTGCTCGGTTGGATTGGGCGAGTCTGTTGATACAGAAGTTCCAAAGATTGAAATAACTTATCCGCCGGCTTCAAGTCCTGTTCGCGACTGGTTTTATCTGGCTGGAACTGCTTCCGATGATAAAGGCGTTGCCTCGGTTTCTGTTTCCGCGGAAAACATTTCTACAAACGAAATAACGGATTTGGGAACTTTTACACCGGAAAAAGACGGTACATGGGCTGTAAAGATAAATGAAAAAGACTCTGCTGAAAATTACAAGCTTAAAGACGGAACTTATACGTTCTGTGTGATTGCAAAGGATACTTCAGGCCAGAAGTCTGCTCCGGCTTACAGAACAATTGAAGTTGACAATACTCCTCCGGTATTCGTTATTAAAAATCCGGGAACAATCAAGGCGGAAAAACCTTCTGCGTTTGGTTCAATTTTAAAGATTGTCGGCGCGGCCGCGGATGACCATGATATTTATGAGCTTTCGCTTGCTGTTTACGACAACCCGGCTATGGAAGGCGAACCGAAAGCGGTCATTTCAGAAAAAAATGTTGATAAGACCGATGGAATTAATGTTACCCTGGCCCGATATAATCTTGCGGTGGATTCAGGGGGGGGGTATGAGGCTGCAGATGAGCTGCATAACAATTATCTGAAAATTTACGATGCTGTCGGCGGCGGAAATCAGAACTTTTTTGCTTCTGTTACATTAAAAGATTCTGCCGGAGTATGGCAGGATTACACAAAAAATCAGCCTTCTTCTGTTGGAAATTCTACAAACGGCGGACTTTATTTAAATGATTCTGTTTACGAAACCCTTATGGGAAAGAAATCAAAGTACGGACTTTCTGCCGCGGATTTTATGAGGCTTTTAAACGGAACATACAAAAACACCGCGGTTTCTGCATCTTCGGAAGAAAGGACGGCTGCGACAACGCAGGCTTCTTTGGACGATGAGGCAAAAAAAGAAATTCTGAAAATTCTAGGCGAAAGAAAAACCGAAACTTCAAAAACTCCGCTTGCGTTCTCGTTGAATAAAAACGCAAACCCGACGTATACGGTTATGGGATTTTCATTTGATTCTTCTGCGGAATCAATTGCAAATCTGGGCGGACATAAAGCCGCAAAACAGAATTCTTTAACGTTCAAGGCGCAGGCCGGGCTGGACGGCGCGTATGTAAAACCAACTACGCTTAAAATCTATCTGTTCGGACCTTATGAAAATGGTTTCTGCACTGCGGAAAAGCTGGAGGAAATATATTCAGACCCGGACCTTTTTTATGAAAAATCAATAAAAACCGCAAAGGAATCTGCAAAAGCCGCGAACGGTGGCACAGAGCCTTCAGAAGAGCTTGTGGCCGGTTTTGCAAAAGCGCAGATTTTAAAGGATTATTCTTCCAGCGGGGCAAGCACTGCCGAGACATTCTCGGAATCAATAGAGCTTCCTTCCTCTATTACAAAGGGCAAGTATTATCTTCTTGCGGCGACCGGCGAAGATGAAGATGGCGTAAAGCTTGTGACTTCGTATTATTACGGATTTGTCGGCGAATCTGCCGGAACTCCGCCTGCGGTTTCAATTACAGGATTTGCAGACGGCGTTATGAAAAATTCCGTTTCAAAAATAAAAGTTTCAGGAACATTAAAGTCTGAAGAAACGGAACTTGCCGGTGTGGCTTATTCGGTTGTTGTGTTTGACGAAATCGCTTCAAAAACGGTTGGAACAATAACCGGAGAGGTTTCATCTGATAATTTTACTTTAGATTCAAAAAGACTTTCTGCGTCGTGGGAAGTCCAGGATATTTTAAAGGGCACTCTTTCTTATGAAAAAGGCTATGCGGCTTTCGAGCCGGAGAACGGCGAGCGCTTTAAATATACTGTTACAGTTACCGGAAAAGATACCACAGGTCTTGTGTCAAAAGATACAAGGTCGTTTACGGTTGACAGAAAAGTTCCGGAAATAAAAATAAACGACATAACTCCAGTTGCTAAAAAAGAAACGGCTGCGGATGGAACAGTTTCAAAATATATTGTTAATGGAAAAATAAAGTTTTCAACCGTTGTGACCGACACGAACCTAAAGAATGTAAAAGTTACGGTTACAGACGGAACAAAGTCCGAGACGCTGTTTGAGGGAAATTCTTCTACAATTGAAAAAGTGATTGACACAACGAAATATAAAGACGAAAACTTCCTGACATTCAAGGTGGAGGCGGAAGATTCGGCTGAAAATACGGCAGTGAGTTCAAAAGCCGATGTCTGGGTAAGCCAGAAAACTGACAAGCCGGAAATAAAATTCACGAACGGAAAATCTGTGAAAGAGCTTGGCGGTTCTGAATGGGATAATGTTACGAACGGTCAGAACGTGTTCGGCATAGAAAACAATAATTCCGCGAACTTTACAATAACCGATGATGACGGACTTAGCCTGGTAAGGGTTACGGTTTTTGATGAAAATAAAAAGCAGATTGGCTCGGAAGGCGCGGTTTCTGTCGCGGACGCTCAGCTTCAGGCGCAGCCGGATTCAGAAAATGCAAAAGATTCGGCGAAAAACCCTGTTGAATATAAAGTTTCCGGCGGAAGCACATCGTATGCGTTGGCGTATAAACTTCCGCAGAAGGCTGGGAAATATAAAATCCTTATAGAAGTTTTTGATACAGGGCATGACGCTGCGGATGAGGCTAACAAAGTCTGGCACACAACAAAATGCGAAAATTATGTCCTTATAAGCGAGGGGCGCATTTCCATTTCATTTGCGGAAATTTCAAACAATACATGCCAGGTAAAAGCAAATGAAAAAACAACGATAAAAGGAACGGTAAGTCTTTCTGCTCTGGAAAAACTTGCAAGCATTGAACGCTTTGCATCTAAAGAAACGCCAGTAACAGAAGAAAACGGAGAGTCAGGTACAAAATGGATAAAAGTTTCAGATTGTTCTTCAAAATATCCGTATGAAGCAGACGCCGTGGAAACTGAAAAAATAACCGCAAAAGCAGAGGGTGGAAAAATCGTATGGGAGGATAACATTCCTGCCTCTATGATTGTGGATGGAACTCAGCATTTCTTCTATAAAGCCACAGATATTGCAGGAAATTCTGCGGAAATAGAATTGATTTGCAATGGCGACGGAACTGTCCCTGAAATTATAAATGATTCTGAAGTTTATAAAAAATACGAAGGATGGGTAAATTCTACTTCTGTAAAACTTTCTGTTATTGCGGCAGATGTAAACGGATATGAACCAAGCGGAATAGCGAAAGTTTCGTATTCATACAATAAAGGGGAATCTGTCATTACCGGAGAACTTTCACGCGATGTTAAACCTTGTGATGCGGATGGAAAAATAAATGTAGAAGGCGGAAAATATCACAAATATTCAGCAACGCCAGATTTGAGCGAAACTCCTGAATCCGAAACAATGATTACATTCACTGCGGAAGATAAAGTAGGAAATAAAGCTGATATGCCTCCTCTTGCCTATAAAGTTGATACAACAGCGCCTTCCGCGGGAACTCCATCTATTGAGCCATCGCAGGTTCTGAAGAGCTCTGGTTCTGTGGAAGTTACATATTCTGCGTCGGATGAGTTTAGCGGCGTAAAATCTGTTGAATTCAGCACAGACTCCAATATGAAGGACGCTAAGTCTGTTGCAGAAAAAACTGGAACGTACGCTTACCTATTGGCTGGTCTTCAGGACGGTGAACGCACTGTTTATGTCCGCGTAACAGATAATGCAGGAAACAGATCTGAAAGCGTTTCTTCCGGTTCGTTTATTGTGGACAACACACCGCCAAAAGTTACCGTAACTTCGCCTGCCTCTGGCAACGTTGTGAATAAGACAATTTCATTAAGCGGAACAGTTGTTGACAATAACCTTACAAAAACTACAACTCCTGTCTTGCAGTATAAAGATGAGGCTGGATGGAAAACGCTTGGGTTTACTTCATCAACGCTTGACGGACAGAACTGGACAATTTCTGGAATTGACACAACAAGACTGAATAACTCTACAGATTCAAAAGAATTTGAATTCAAGGTTCAGTTTACAGATGACGCCGGAAACGTTAATGAATCGCTTTCGTCTGCGTATAAACTGAAAGTTGACCAGAATACAGACCGCCCGGAGATAAAGCTTACGAATGTAAAAATTTCGGGCAGTATAACTAGTTCAAGTGAAATTATGGGCGTAATCACTGATGATGATGGAAATTATAATAATCTAAAATTATATAGAATAAATAAGGCTGATTATGACTCAAATACATCCGCAAATAAAACTCCATTGACATCTGGCAGTTCCTGGAAAGAAATAACTGTTGAAAATGGAACTGGAATTTGGAAAACAAAACTTGATGAAAATGAATCACAAGGTTTAAAGTCTTGGTATTTTTATGTTACAGATTCAGTGAATGGAAGTTTCTGTACAGCCGAATCTTCTCCTCTAAACAGACCGTATCTTTCTGATTCTTCAACAGGGTCAGGGGTTGATAATACAACTGGAATTTCATTTACTTTTGATAATAAAGCTCCTGAAGTTTCATTGAAAATAAGCCATGATGGAACAAACTGGGAAGATACAAATTCTATATTTGGTATAAATAGTTCTGTCTATATAAAAGCAATTGTTAAAGAAGAAGTTGGAATGAAGTCTGCGACGCTTTCTGTCGGAGGAAAAGAAATTCAATCAATTACAGAAAATCCTGTTCCAGCAGGAAATGTCTATGAATATTTATTCTCTGAAATTAAATTAACAACGTATAGGGATATAGCTTCTCTTGCGATTTCTGTTACGGCAGAAGATTCTGCCGGGCAGACAAACAAGGATATGAGGAATATAACTGTTGACTCAAAAGCTCCTTCTGTAAAAATTGTTTCTCCAACAACATCATCTTCGGATATTGTCTCTTCTGCAATTTCCATAAAAGGAACAGTCCTTGATGATTATTCTTCTATAGAAACTCTAAAATACGCAATTCCGTTTAAGGATACTTCAAAAGATCCAGATTGGAAAAATGTCGGAACGTCTGCTGGTTGGGAGATAAGGTTTGCTTCCGGGGCTCAGGAATCTTCTGAAAGTTTAATTTATTATGCAGTTGCAAAAGATGCCAATGGCTATTTGTATGATATAAAACAGACTGGAATAGCAGACGTTTATGAAGTTCCAATTTGGTTCTATGTAAAAGATTCTGCTGGAAATGAGGCTTATATAAAAGACCAGTACGTTCTTGTTGATTCTGAAAGCGGAAAGCCAAAAGCATGGATTAATTCTCCTGCTGATGGAACAACAACAAGCGGCGTTGTGACTGTTTATGGTGGCGCAATTGATAATGTTACGGTTGATAAAGTTTGTGTTCAGATTGATGCTAATAATGATGGAAAATTTGGCATTGAAGATAAAAACTATATCAATGATTATTGGAATGATGAAAAGGATGGCTTGAAGCCAAAAGTGAGTGAAAGCACTTCCGATACTGATGAAACCTGGTATATTCTGGCAAATGGAACAAATAGCTGGAAACTTGATATAGATTCTGAGAATATAAAAAAGATTAAAAAACCAGGAGAAACCGCAGAATCCCAGACTTTAAGAATTCGTGTAAAGGCAATTGATAACGATACGCTGTCTAGGGATTGGTCTGACCCTATTGAAATTACTATTGATGGTGAAAAACCTGTAATAAAAAATATTAAGCTGGTTCAGTACGGCAAGAATGTTGTTCCGACCGATTCGTCAAGTCCTATTACAGAACGTGAATATATTTCTGGAATGTACATAAGCAATGTGTCTGTTGAACAAAGTGGAAATTGGTATTTGACTGCTGAGGTCTTAGATAATGAAAAAGTTGATTCCATAAAATTTACGCGCAATGATTCTTTGTATGAAAATAATATTTATTTTGAAGATGAATCAGAGATAAAGCCTGATAAAAAAGACTATAAATTGCGTGTTCCATTAAAAACTGATGAGACTGGAGTTATTTCTTATAGAATAACGGCTACAGATAATGGCGGCGCTTCATTTGATTCTACTGTGACAATAAAGATAGATAATACTCCTCCAAGTTTATATGACATTAACAATAAGGAAACTGTAAGTCCAGGTGAAAATCTGAGGTTAAAAAGCATGTTGAAGATTTTGGGAAAAGAACCTGAAAATTCAACTGTTGTAAACAACAATAAGTATTTTACTTTTGGCGATTATGTTCAGGAAGGTGGAAGTGGACTTGCATATATTGCATTCTATTTTGAACGGCAAGGAAAAAATGGCGAAAACCGAATATATAATCCGATGTTTGGAAAAATAAAGGATTCAAATAAAACAGACGGCTCAAATAAAACAGTTTTCTCTTCAAGACCTGCAAATCCATCTAATGGGAATGTTTATATAAATTCTGATGGGCTTGCCGCTATGTATGTAACAGTTTCTTCACGAGATAGTGTAGATTCTATTTCACTTTCTGCCGTTAATCCAAATGTTCGCAAGGGTGGACTTATAAAAATTGGTGGTTCTTACAGCCTGATAACAGATGTTACTGAACCTGGAACTAAAGTGAAGTTCAGTCCTTCTGCGGCAACTACATTTACAGAGGCAGAAATTATTTTTGCGCAGGTTGTTGACCATAAAATTACTGAATCTGTGGATGATTTAGGAAATCTTTTGAATGATGACGGCGACAAAATGATTGAATCGATAGAGCAGCTTGGCTCAAGTTATACTTGGAGCGCAAGTGTTGACTCAACAAATATTCCTGATGGACCAATAAATATCCATGTAGTCGCAATTGATAATGCCGGAAATATTTCAAAAGGCTCGATTGCCACAAAAGTCGAAAACAACCGTCCGCGAATTGCAAAGGTTCTTTTAGGAACAGATTTGAATGAAGATGGTCGCTACGACTGGAATGCATCAGAAGCGCCGGTTACAACCGGAGACTCTGATAAAGATACCAAAAATGGAAAAGCATTTGGGGAATTCAGTTATTTTTCTGCGTTGAATTCTGAGTCTGGAAAAGCTCAGTCTGATGTAACTTTGGATTCTTCTTCATTCAAGGTAATAAGCGGACTCTGCATTATTCCAGAATTTGTCGGTGGAAATAATGAGCTTGGCTATATTTGGGAAAATCTTTCTGATTTAGCAGACGCAACCTATAAATCAGGAGCTGTTTCTGCAATGACATCAAAAAATGATATTATTTCAAAAGTAAATAATAAAGGTTCTTATGGAATCGAGAAGCAAATTTCAGATTTTGGTGGCGTTGAAATTACAGAGTTAACTTATGGAAATATATCTATAACATTCTGGGATAAAACAGAGGAAACCGAACAAGGAAAAGACAGCCAGTGGGCATTGCTGAAAATCCCTGTAAAACTTATGAGCGGGGAAGGAGATGCTCCAGTTCCGACAATTACACCGTTCTATTGGAAAAATTCTACAGAAAATAGTGTATATATTGACAAAGGAATCAAGGGACATATTGAGCTTGAAAATGATTTGACTCAAGCAATAAAGGATAAATTTAATTATGATTCTGTTATCAAGCCAAAAGTTTCTGGAAAAGTTAAGATTGAAGGAACTGTAACAGACAACGTAAGGCTTGGCTCTATTTCAATGAAATTTGACGGCTTGTTTGTGGAGCAAACAATTGCAACATACGAAAAAGGCAGCTGGACTAATTTAGAGTTGCCAAATGGTGTGGAATCAGTTGAAGTAAAAGATGTTTACATCAGCCAGCAAGGTCACGAGGCAAAATACACGCTCGTTGTAGACACTGAAAAACTTTCAGGCGTTGCTGGTAAAGGCAAGAACATAACAATTTCTGCAACCGACTGGAAGAAGAATCCTAGTGTTGAAGGTACTGAGCAGACAACTGTAAACGCAAAAACTGCAAGGTACACGGTTGATGTTGTGCCTTATGTGACACAGATTTGGACTGAATTAAGTGAATCAGAAAGAACATATGCTTCTATGTATGCTAGAACTTCGACAGGCGAATATGTAGTTAGAAGTGGAGAAGAAATTACAATTTATGGTTGGAATTTAAATAATTCTCCATCTGTAAGTTTAAGTGGTAATACAATTTCAGGAACTGTTATTGAAAAATCAAATGTAGATGTAAAACAAGGTTCTTATGGTTTTAAATTTAATGTTCCGGATGTTACTTCAGGAGAATTAAATGTAACTGTCAATTCTATTTCAGCATTAAATAATATTAATAAAAAAGATGCTCGAGGCTCTGCAGAAGAAGATTTGAAAACAAATAAAACTTATGATAATTATTATAATCGTCAACCAAATGGACAAAATAATAATGAACTAGATGACGACATAAAACTTGATGTCTGGAATTTTAAAACAGCCATAAAACCAAATGGTTCAAATGCTAATTATGTTACAATGAAAGTAGGTCCTTATCTTTCTTCTGATACTGAACGAAGCGGAAGAATTGGCTTTAGTTTTAAAAACGGTTCCGGTTATTTTAATATGCCTGGGTATAAATATGGAAGTAGTTCTGGAGATAGATTAAAGTTAAAATTCTTAAAAACGAATTTTACTTCAAGTGATAAAATTTATATGTGGACTCCTGCGCCAAAAATTGAACCTTGTGGTGCATGGGAAGGTAAACCTGTTACAGATTTAACTTCAGAAGAAAATTATTATGTTTTGGAAGTTGCTGGTTATTCATCAATTAGTTATAAATTCTCATCTGGAAGTTATAAATCTGATAATAATATGACTGAAATTAGTTCTGAAGGTGTTTGGGAATTCGATTCTTCTACAAAGAAATTTATTAGAAAAGATTCTCTTCAAACATCAAGTTCTGATTCTCCAACTCTTTATAGTCAAACAAAGATGGGCGAAAATTATCAAGGTTTTACATATAATACGTTTGCTTTTGATAGCAATGCTGAAACTTATGGTATGGCTTTATGTTCTGATACTTCTGGAAAAGATTATATGTCAGCAAATTTACAATTCTTCTCAAGAGCACATGGACATGGTGATAATAGTTTGAATAGAAATTATTACAATGCTGTAAATGCCAGACGAATTGAAAATACAACTTTCTATACAACTGATGATCCTAATTATGGTAATGATAAACCAATTTATAATGATGAAAGAACTAAATCTTTAGCTATGTCAACTTATGTAAAAGATAAAAATACTTATGTTTATTCAGCTTATTATGATCAAGGTTTAAAACGAATTGTATTTAGAATGGGTGCTGTATTAGGAGAAGGTTATAAAAATGCAAATAATATTGACTATGGTTTGCAGGATTTAATGGGCTATACAGGATACGCTGAAGATGGTGATGGTGATACTTCAAAAGTTGGATATTATGGAAATACTGTTGGTGATCGAGAAAAAAATCGCCATAGAAATTCAACTCAATCAACTTATGTTGGTAATACAAAAAATGCTGCTTATAAATATGTAAAATCACTAGATAATATTACAGGAGCTCAAGCTAGTGTTGCTGTAGGTTCTTTAAGCGATGGTTCTGCTGTAATTGCATGGTTTGATGATGGAACAAATACTTTAAAAATGACTAAAGTTACTTTTGACCAAATGACAGATGGTAATTTGTATAATACAACATTGACACCAGAAAAAATTTCTACAAAAGGTGGAGAAGGTGTTTCTTTAGTAGTAGATTCATCAAATGGAATTCATTTAGCTTATGAAAGTAATGAAGGTTCTGATTTGTATTATTCTTATGTTTCTTCTGATTTTGCAATAAAGAATGAAGTTTTAGTAGATTCTAAAAATGATGTTGGAAGCTATTGTTCTATCGATGTTGGACGAGATTCAGAAAATGGAGAATGGATTCCTTTTATTACATATAAATCAAATGTAGCAACTCGAACAAAAATAGCTTATCCTGTTTTATTTGATTCTTATGGCAGACCTATGGCTGGAGCAACTAGTGGAGGTTTCTTTACTGGTAACTGGGCAATTAGTATGATACCATCTGAAAATAAATCTATTGATGATAAAATTAATGTAGGATTAAATAAAGATTGGTCAGATGGTGTAATTCATGAATTTAATAATTCTACTGATATTAGAGATTTTTCTGTAACTGGTTCTTATTCAATTTGTGAATCAACAATTAATTATGGTAATGGAACTAAAAATCCAGTGTTAGGTTATGCAACCTCTACTGGTGCAATTGAAATGGCACAGAAGAAATAATTTATTTTTCCAGTACTAGCCGAATGTTTCTGATAGTATTGGAAAATAATTTTTATAGCACTATAAAATCTTTCTGATAGTATTATCCGAATCTTTCTGATAGTACTAGCGGAATAATTTTGTAGTACTAGCTGAATAATTCCTGTAGTACTAGGAGAATTTTGTTTAAGAATCTCTTGTCTGAATAGATCCTGAAACAAGTTCAGGATGACGACAGGCAGGTTCAGGATGACACTCTTTTCTATTTTTGTGGTTTCGACAGGCTCAACCACCGCGGAATCTCTTGTCTGGATAGATCCTGAAACAAGTTCAGGATGACATTCTTTTCCACATTATTCCAGATTTGGTATTTCCACGTCATTCCGAATTTGATTCGGAATCTCTTATCCAGAAAAAGTTCTTTATAACTTTTGAATTTCCTCTAAAGACAATCCTGTACATTTTGCTATTGAAGAAATAGGAATTCCTTCAATTTTGAATTTTTTAGCAGTTTCAAGAATTCCTTCTTTTATGCCTAATATTTTGCCTTCTTCAAACCAGTCGTCGTGTTTTTCGCGGTCGTATTCTTCTTGATTAAATTCGGTCAGACTCATATTTAGCACCTCGCTTTTCTGTTTTTTGAAAAAATCGCCGTAAAAGTTGTTCTTGATTGCGTAATCTACGGCGTCGGTCATTGCTTGTTCTGCATTAAGTCCTTTTTTTATATTGCTATTAACTCTGCTCGCAAACTCTACATAATAATACAACGGTTCGCACTTTTTTTGAAGAGCTATGTTGTGATTTTTGTTGATATTTAGCATTTTAGCTGTCCATTCAAATTTCGGTGATTCCTGCGGATTTATAAATGCGTCGGAAAGTTTGAATTCGACTTCATCTTCTGTTTCTTTTGGACCGTTGTAAAAGACTATGAAATTTGGGTTCGGGATTTTTATTAGGCGAGTGCTGTATAAATTTCTTTTTATGTCTGTCAGATATTCCTGATAAAGCTGAGCATAATACATTAAACCGCGCAACGGCATATTCGGGTTGTATGTTGCTTGCTGTTCGTAGAGCGTCATTTCAGATTCGATTAGAAACGAAACATCATTTTTTATCGTAACATAGATTATGTTTTCGATTGTCGTAAGCTGTAAATCATTTGGATTTTTGTAATTTGAATTATTCAACGCATTGTAAAGCTGAAGCAAATAATGCTTGTTTTCTTCGCTCCCGAAAATTTTCTTAAACAGAGTGTCGCGGTAATTTCTTTTTGGTTCTACATTCATAATTTTCTCCAAATATAAATCTTTTTTTGGAGGGGAAAGACAATTCTACTTCCGAAGCGTCTTTTCTCCTTCAAGCATAGCTTTTTGGTAGATTCGCTCAAAACTCACCTTGTGAATTTTGCCGACTTTCAGTCGTCGCTCACTATCCTCCAAATCACCCCAAACTTTTTAGCCCGGCTTAAGACTCCGCCCTAAGAACCTGATTTTATAAAAGTTTAAAGAGTCTTATACTATATATATAGACAATAAAATGTTTTTTCGGCAATGTTTTGGAGAAAAAGTTTAGAATTTTTGAAATTTTTTATGTTTTTTGTGGTTTTGAGAGCCTCAACCACCGTAATTTCTTCTTCGTGGTTTCGACAGGCTCAACCACCGCGGAATCTCTTGTCTGGATAGATCCTGAAACAAGTATAAATTCTCTTAATATTCCTGATGGACCAATAAATATCCATGTAGTTGCAATTGATAATGCCGGAAATATTTCAAAAGGCTTGATTGCCACAAAAGTTGAAAACAACCGCCCGCGTATTGCAAAGGTTATGCTTGCAACAGATTATTTGAACGGAAACGGCAAGTTTGATTACGATGCTTCTGCCGCTCCAATAACCGGCGAAACCACTGAAACTTTGAATGAGCGCACTGCGGACAATGCGGAATTTGGAGAGTTCAGTTTCTATTCTGCAATGGAAGCTAAAAGCACAAATTTAAAGAGTGAGGTTGAATTAAAATCTGAAAGTTTTAAAGTTATAAGCGGATTCTGGGAAAACTGCAATTATTCAAACGCTGGTTTTGTTTAAGAAGATTGTCTCTGGTGAGCATATAAGGAACGATATGAATTATTGTATTTCTGTGGATAAGGATGAATGTCAAATTAAATTTCTGATGATTCATACATAAACTCTGTTCCAGAAAAGGTGGACCAGATGCCAGGGAAATTCTGCCTGAATACGGCTAAGTTTTCCTGTCATGAAATTTACAGATGGTATTGTGCGGCACTGTTTGAGTTTCAAATAATTGCGTAAATACGCAAAAATTCTAAAAGGCGCTTGCGTTTTGTAACAAAAAAGTCTCCAGATGAGAAAAGCAAATACCTTAAAGACTTGTTTACAGGAACGTACATAAAAGATGTTCTTGAACGACACAAAATTATAAACGATTCATTTAGAAAAATTGTAGTTGTAAAGGATAATATTGAGCCATGGCAGGATGATAATGGCATTCAATATATCGGAGTAGAGCAGTTTCTTTTGGAAGAGGATTATTTAAGGTAGGGCAGAAAAAATAATTATCACAAAATTATATTAAAATAAGTTTCTATTTTTCTACCTATACTGGTGCAAGACAATATTTTGCGCCATTTCTGCGTATTCGGGAAGGATTCGGTTGTGGTGTTCTGCCAGAAATCCAGGGGAAAGCAGTTCGCCGCTGACAAGAACTCTTGTGGCGCGCAATTTTCGTTCCTCGTTCTTGCTGCTTGCCGGTTCTTTTTCGCACATCAGAAGGTATGCGTTGTAGGCTTCAAGCACAGAGGATTCGATAAGGTTTTTCTTTTGCGCTTCGTCTGACGGAAGTTCCGGGATTTTTATGTCCTTGTATTTTGCTACAAAATCCGGGTCTGCGCTGAGATTTTTGTTTGCGGAAAAAATTACCGGCCACAAATGTCTGTTTTTGTATTTTGCTTCGGCGATTATGTGGTAATTGCTTCCAGAAGGAACAGCGAAAAGTTCAAAGTTGATTTTATCTTCATACGATTCAGTTTTTTCCGGGGCTTTTTCCACAATTTCAGATTCTTTCTGAGCCGGCAGTTTTTCTTCTTTTGTTTTTTGAATTTTTTTTGTCGGTGCGGAACAGGTTTTTATAAGGATTGAAATTATCAGGATGAAAAGCAACAGTAAAATTCCTGCAATCACAAGAATTTTAAGTTTTTTTCCGGAAATCGCTTTTTCTGTTTCATATTCCGGTTCGTTTTCAAAGTCATTCTCGTCAATTCCAAGCTCGTCATTGTAAAAATCGTCATCAGGTTCTTCTGCGGTTTCTGGAATTATAGTGTCGTCGGGAAGTTCTTTTGCCTTAAGATGTTCGTAAGGCTTGTTAAGCCTGCGTGCAACCGCCGAGCATGGAACAAATTTTATACGCCAGTGCGCCGGAATGTTGATTTTTTCGCCGCTTCCAGGATTGATTCCTGTAGTCGCTTCAATCCAGGTTTTCTTGAACGTGCCAAAATTGTAAATTGAAAAACTTTCGCTGTCTTTTAATCCTTTTCTTACGATTGTAAAAAAAAGTGTGGAAAACTGTTTTGCTGTTTCAAACTTTATGCCGGTTTTCTGAACAAGTTTTTCCGCCAGTTGGGATTGTGTTAAAAACTCATTCATTTATCTCGTCCTTTAGTTTTACCGAAGCCTTGAACTTCAGCTTTATCTTTTTAGGATAAAGCATTTTTTTTCCATTAACAGGATTCCGTCCGGCGCGTTCTTTTGTTTCTACAGGTTTAAAAGTTCCGAATCCCGGCTGGATAAATCTGTTCCCTGCTTCAAGAGCAACGATAATTTCTTCAAGCATTGTGTTCAATGTTTCGTTGCACTTTTTCTTTGTGAGACCAAGTTCCGTTGCCATTTCGCTTACTAGTTCCTGTTTCGTCATACCTTTATTTTATCCCATTTTTTTAAAATGAAAAGAGATTTATGAATATTAGTTTGAATGTTGAGTTTTTTTTTGCAAAAAGAATAAAAGCGCAGGCAGATTTGCAATTTGTGAAGATTTTTGGCGATTGAATTAATTA
>OIXU01000103.1_pt1 | contig 27170 bp, 21 predicted proteins | sample 1587921 | NCBI WGS metagenome assembly OIXU01 (sample SAMN03283238) | human gut metagenome | biome: human-associated habitat; material: feces | host: Homo sapiens | place: Peru | collected 2012
CCGACGACGATGGTCGCCACATGCTTTCATCGCCAATGTTCAAGTTGGGCACCGACAATGTGCTCACCTTTTGGATTAGCAACCCCGACCGTTACAACTCATTTGAGTTGAAGATTTCCGACGACCAATGCCACAATTGGACAAAACTCGCCACCCTGCCTGTCACCAAAGAGGCATGGGAAAAGCTGACATTCGACTTCAGCGCCTACAATGGAAAAACTGTGTGTCTGGGATTCTGCGGCGAAGTGGAATCATACAACAGACAAATCTGTGTTGACAACATCAGTATTTCCGAAGGCGGCACAGGTGTAGCACAAGTCACTACCGACGATATTTGCGTCAGCGTAGCAGGCGACCAACTCACAGTCACCGCCAACGGTCAAACCGTAAGCGTATTCGACACCACTGGCCGCCTCGTTGCCACCGCCCAGAGTGTGACCGGCACCGCCACCTTCACCCTTCCTCAAGGCGCATACATCGTGCGCACCGCACAACGCGCCGCCAAAGTGGTGATTCGCTAACCCCACCTCTATCCACTCAACCAAAATTCAAAAAAAACAAAACAGGCTGTGCCGCATGATGATTGCGGCACAGCCTTATTTTTATACAATCCCCACAAAAAAATGAATTCGTGAAAATTTGGGCTAATGTGTGGCTGGAAAAGAACGAACACGGATAGCACATATTTTCACGAATAATTCATTGGGGATTTGTGTGTGGGGATTACATCATGCACCACATGGTGACGAGGAAGGCGACGGTGAATATCAATGCTTGTAGGTGATCTTACAAGAAAGGTGTCATGTAAACTGGAAGTAGAAGCGTTTCTTCATCTTTTTTCAAATCCTTGGTGTAAATCAGATAACGTTGTTCTATTACATGAGAATACCTCTGGCAGAAGACATCAAGCGATTTGTGAGTCTTGTACCCCGAAGATTTAACCTCAATCGGGTGAAGCTTGGCACCTCGTGAGAGCATAAAGTCAATCTCATAGTTGTGGGTCTTGTCCTTAGGCCAAGTATAATAAAAGAGCTTGTTGCCTGTTGCTGCCAGCATCTGTGCAATAATATTTTCATATACATATCCCAGATTAGTGCTAAGCTTGTCATTCAGCAGTTTCTGGTAGATGATATTCTCGGTATGATCTTTGTCCCAAAACGCGAGGGTGACGAACAAACCTGTATCTGCACAGAATATCTTAAACTTAGATCTGTCTTTGGTCAGCGACATGCCTACGTTTGGGTCATTGGAGTGATAGGAGAAGAGTGTGGTCTTGCTGTCTTCAAGGTCTTTCAGCAATTCCTGAAGCTTAGCGTCGTCTACATCGCCCAGCACGGCGTATGGTTTATAGCGATTGTTTGTTTGGCTGAGTTGAGACGGGATTTCCATAAATAGTGTTTCCAAACGGCCAGTCTCGTCAAGTTTCTGAAAATCGTCTTGATAGACTTTAATGATGCCACGCTTAGCGCGATCCACCATACTGAAATTGTTGGATTCAATATATGCATTAACGGCTTGGGGCATACCTCCAACCAGCATGTATAATCTGAAATCACGCATCTTGTCGCGATGGGCTCTGTCAAGCGAGAGTCGCTTTTCATAGAACGTCCGAAGCAAAGGTACTGTTGCCTCGTCTCCCAATGCCCATCTGAATTCCTCATAATCCATCGGGTAAAGAGTGACACGCTCCTCCTCACTTGGAATTGTGATGTTTTTCGTGTTCTTTTTTATGCTGATGAGAGAACCAGTTTCAATGTAATCGTAACGTCCGTCCTTAACAAGGTATTTTATTGCTTGTCTGGCAAGGGGGCATTTCTGCACCTCATCAAAAATAATGACAGACTTTCGCTCTTTCAATACTACGTTATACAGGGCTTGCAGCTGAAGAAAGATATAATCTTTGTTCATTAGATCATTGAACAAGGATTTAACCTCGGCAGATGCCTCATTGAAGTCAATGAGTATGTAGGATTCATATTCATTTTTGGCGAACTGCTCGACAAGTGTTGATTTACCAACACGTCGTGCTCCTTCTATCAAGATGGCTGACTTGCCGTTTTGAACTCGTTTCCATTCAAGAAGACGGTCATAAAGCTTTCTTTTGAAAATTCGTTCCATTATCTATATGTATTGCCTGATTTTGGTTGTAAAGATAATCTTTTTATTCAGGCTACGCAAATGTTTTTACTGAAAAACTCCGAAAATACGCAAATGTTTTTGATAAAAATCTCCGAAAATACTAAAATATTTGTTTTTATAGAGACTGTTCAATTAAGCGTGCAAGCTCACCAGATTTCGTTATTGCGTACCTCCCCCCCAAAAAAAATTGGACTAATGTGTGGCCGGAAAAGAGCGAACACGGATAGCAAATATTTTCACGAATAATTCATTGGGGATTTGCGTGTGTGGTGTGGGGATTAGAGGAGGCACCACATGGTGACGAGGAAGGGGACGGTGAAATCTACCACGAAGCCGTGGTAGATGCTGAGGGCGGTGTAGCGGTCGCCTATGGTGTGGGTGATGATGGGGAGGGTGGTGTCCATCGAGGTGGCACCGCCTGCGGTGATGGGGGCGAGCGGTCCGAACACTTTCGCCAGCAGTGGGGCAAGAAGTAGCGTGATCATCTCGCGTATGATGTTGGCGAGCAGGGCGATGGTGCCGAGTTCCACTCCGCGAAACTCGGTGATGAAGATGCTCGACAGCGAGTAGTAGGCGAATCCGCTGTTAATCGCCATAGTGTCGGCAAAGCCTCGGTGCAGCATCAGCCATGCCACCACGGCACCCAGCCACGATCCTAAAATGGTGACCAGGGGGAGCAGGGCATAGCGTGGGTTGATAGAGCGCAGATCGCGCTTTGTGTCGGGGTTCATGCCTATGCCCAAGCCCACGCAGAAAAGCAGGCCGCAGAGTGCCACAAAACTCACATTGCTATCTCGCAGCAGCGCTGACGCCAAGTCGGCATGGCCCACCACGATGCCAAGGATAAAGAATCCTACGATAATCAAACTTCCTTTCATCGCTTTCCTCCCGCTATTTTCCACAATGCCCAAGCCAGCGCGCAGCAGCCCAGAGTGCCAGCCACCGAAAGCAGCAGCGCCTCAACGCCGAGCGTAGGCAACGCCTTGATGATTTGTTCGTTGCCGCCCACTTCCACGCCAAGCAGAAAAAGCAACAGCCATATCAAAAATGTAATCACTTTGTCTTTCGCAGTTTGCACCTTGGCGCAGGATCGCGAACACTTTTTCCGCAGCAAGTATCCGCTACAGATGCCTAAAAATATGAATAGAATGACGCTAAACATTTGGTCGAGTTTTCAGATCACACAATTATTACATCTTTGCCCTGCAAAGCCTTTATTCCACCCAAAAGATGTAGGTGAGGCTGATAAGGCTGATGCTTATCCACAGCAGCACGCCCTGAATGAGTGGACGAATGCCCACGGCACGCAGCGTGGCGCGTGTGAGCGACGCACCGATAAAGAAGAGCGAAAGGGTGATGAGGTGCTTGGCGAGCTTGTTGACGACACTGCTGAACGCCGAGCCCATAGCCGCAGCACCGTCGCCGATGAGGGCGGCATTGCTCAAAACGTAGGTGTTGAAGATGATGGCAACGATAAACCAGATAATGAATCGTGGCACGCAACTGTACCAGGGTTTTGCCTCGCCACCAGCCGACGCAAGCGAACTGCGGAAGAAGAACGGAGTGACCAGTGCCAACACCACAATCCACAGCGCGCGAGTCAGTTTGATGGTAGTCGCCACCTCCAGCGCGCTCACACCTTGTGCGGCAACGAGTTGCGGGTGCATCTGGTCGTAAGCCGCGCCAGCTCCCACCACCGACGAGGTATCGTGAATGGCAATCGCCGCCCACATGCCAAATTGCTTCATGGTCATGCCCAAAGCATCGCCAATCGAAGGGAACAGGAACAGCGCAATGCCGTTGAGCACAAACACCACGCCCAGCGCCACCGACATGCTCTCAGGTTTCGCCTTGATAACTGGCCCCACAGCGGCTATTGCCGAGCCACCGCATATTGCCGTGCCCGAACTCAGCAGATAGCTCGTCTGCGAATCCACTTTCAGCAGTTTTCTGCCGAAAAACCAGCCCAAGGCAAGCGTGCCCAACACGCTCACCACCGTGAACAGCATACCCTCGCTGCCCGAAGCAAGCGCCTTGTTCACGTTCATGCCGAATCCCAAGCCGATTACTGAATATTGGAGCAGTTTCTTCGACATCGTTTTGTTAAACGCAGGGAAAGCCTCGCCCACAATCAGCGCGAATGCGAAGCCCAAAGCCAACGCCACAGGCGACGACACCCAGTGTGCCATCCACGCCAGCTCGCCCAGCTCCAATCCAAACACTTCCTCGGCGAATCCCAAAAGTAGCGACACGCCAATCACTGCCACAACAGCAATGTAGCACACTTCATTTCTCTTCATATCAAAAATATTTCTTCAAAAATCATTTCCCTCCAAAATGCCATTCCACATTCCGGTCCGAGCCTCGCCCTGTTATTCTCAACATTTTTGCGACGGCTCTTATATATGGTGACAAAGGTACTAAAAAATGATGATATGCGAGCTTTCACTACCGCTGAAACAAAAAAATGCAATTTTATTTGATTTTTTTTGTTATGTGTGCAGATAGGTTGCACATGTGGTGATTAACTTTGCGGCGAAATTAAAACCCAGTTGAGGATGTGTCAACGCATTGGAAACATGCCAAAGGCATGTCCCTACGCTATGGCGATGTCGGTTTTGAGATTGGATTATGAATTTTAACTACTAAAAAGGATTATGACAGTTAAAGAAAAGATTATTGGCACACTGCGTGCCACTGGCCGTGAGAACATTGAACAGGTGATCGAGTACATGGGAAACAACGGCTTTTTTACGAAGAGTTGTCACCGTCACCATCATTACAGAGGTGGACTGGCAGACCATGCGTGGCAAACCTATCAGATTGCCCTGCAAAACAACCCCAATGGCATTGACGAGCAGAGCATCGCCATTTGCGCTTTGCTGCACGACTTTTGCAACTGTGGCGGAATGACTGACCAAGTAGGGCATGGCCGCCGCTCGGCTGGAATGTTGAAGGAATTGGGATTTCATTTGTCGTATGACGAATTTTTGGCCGTGCGTTTTCACATGAGTCTGCACACCCATATTTCCCACCCTCTCTATAACGACGCGAGGCACTGTGCTCTGCGCACTCTCATCCTCACTTCCGACACCCGCTCTGCCCAAAAACGCACAGGAGCAGAGTTTCCTGCCATTGACCATTGACTGGTTTGGGTTTAAAAAAGCGGAACTGTATAGGCGAAATTTATGAATTGTTTTGTATATTTGATAGTTTATTGTGTGATTAACTTGTAAATCAATATTTGTGATGAAAATTTTACATACGAGTGACTGGCATTTAGGGCATTTCCTGTATAACGAATCGCAGGAAGCGTCGCAGTTGGATATGCTGAACCAGATTGCGGAAATTGTGGCCGTGCAACAGCCCGACGCACTGGTGATTTCGGGCGACATTTACGACACCACCCAGCCCTCTGCCAGCGTGCAGCAGATGTTTGCCAATGCCATTGTGAACATACACGAGGCGTGCGAAGATATGACCATTGTGTGCATTGCTGGCAACCACGACAGCGGCAGCAAGCACATGATTTTCCACACCCCATGGCGTGCGCTGAATGTGCACATGGTGGGCACCATATCCAAAGACTGCAACCTCGACGACTATATTATCCCCGTTGCCGACAAGGGATATGTGGTGGCTGTGCCTTTTGCCGCCGACCGCTATATGCCCGAAGATGTGTTTAAGGTGATGGCGGAGAAGGTGGCTGAGCACAACGAGAAGGGGCTGCCTGTGGTGCTTGCCGCGCACTTGGCAGTGGCAAACTCCGACTGGCGAGGACACGATTTCTCGACCGACACCAATATCGGCGGACTGAACTGCCAGGAATTGAGTGTGTTTTCCGACGGCTACGACTATGTGGCACTGGGGCACATACACAAGCAGCAGTGCCTGGATAAGGAAAAGCGTGTTTGGTATGCCGGCACACCGATAGCGGTGAGTTTCGACGAGTCGTACTCAGGCAATGAGCACGGCGTGCTGATGGTGGAGTGCGAGCATCGTGGCGCAGCGGTGAGCGTGAAATCGATACCCGTGAAAAACATCAACCCATTGGTGAATTTGCCATTTGAGGGAGCTGCCGAATGGGAAGAAGTGAAGAAAATGCTCGCTGACTACGACAGCGAAATCCCTTCGTTTGTGCGCCTGAATGTGGAGGTGGATGGCTATCTGCCCGCAGGAGCCAACGACGAGGCGCAGCAGATTGTGGCTGACAAGAAATGCCGCCTGTGCCTCATCAACTCAAAGCGAAAGGTGCTGCGCGACCACGCCACCAGCGACCAGCCCACCCTCACAGCCACCGAACTGAAGCAAATCGACTTCATAGAAGTGGCAAAAATGTATATCGAGTCGGAGGGCGTGACATTCGACGACGAAATGCTCGAAATGCTTCAGGAAGTAAAGGAAATGTTGAACTCAAATCAGGAATAACCATGAAAATCAAGCAACTGCATATCAGTAACATCGCTTCAATCATTGAAGCCACCATCGACTTCACTGCGCAACCACTTTGCGACAGCGACGTGTATCTCATCACTGGCGACACTGGCGCAGGCAAAACCACCATTCTCGATGCCATTTGTCTGGCATTGTTCAACAACACCCCACGCCTGGCAAAGGGCACCAAGGTGACCGTGAAGAATGGTGACGATGAACTCACGTTGAGGGACCCTCGCCGATTGATGCGTCGCAATACCGGCGAAGCGTTGGTTGAACTGCTTTTCGAGGGCAACGACGGCATCGACTACAAGGCAGAATGGCAAGTGCAACGCGGCAAGAAAAAGAAAGTCGATAACAAAATCAACAGCATTAATCGCAGCATCACCAACCTTGCCACAGGCGAAAGCATACAGTCGGCAGGTGTCAAAGATGCTGAATTGCAGGCAAAGATAGCAGAAGTGATAGGGCTGGATTTCGACCAGTTCTGCCGCACCACGATGCTTGCCCAAAACGAGTTCACCAAATTCCTGTCGAGTGGCGAGACGGAAAGAGCCGACATTTTGGAGAAAATCACCCAAACCGCAGAGTTCTCGGCTGTGGGCAGCAAGGTGTATGAAATCCAAAGCGCAAAAAAAGAAGCGTGGGAAGCCGCCCAGAAAGCCGCAAGCGACACCGGCCTCTCCGACGACGAAATAGCGGAAAAGAAGGAGCAAGTGGCTGCGCTTGAAGAAAGTAGGAAGCAGCAGAGCGCCGAGCGCGACAATGCCCGCAAGAAAAGGGATTGGCTGGACATGGAAAGCAAGTTGGCACAGAAAGAGGCGCAAACCAAACAGGAATTTGACGCCGCCAGCGAAGTGCTTGAAAGCAATCAGTACAAGAGCGATTGCAGTTTTGTGAACGATTGGAACGCCTCCATTGGTGCCCGAAAGCACCTTGAGCAAGCCGTTGCCGCCGAGAAGCAAATCAAGCAGCAAGAGGGCGAACTCTCTAAACTGAAAGCGGAGTATGTGAAGGTGCAGAGCGGCTATCAGTATGCCCTAAACGAATGTGAGGAGTCTGGTGCCGAGTTGAAAGCCCTTGGCGAGGCTATTGCCGCCAATAGTGGCAAGGCTGCCGTGTTCGACAACGCCCAAACCATCGGTGCAAGCCTCTCCACCATTGCCACCAAAAGCAAAAAGGTGAAAGAGTTGGTTGCCGCTGTCGAAAAAGAGCAGCAGTTGCTCACTGGCACTCTTGTGCCCCAGTGCGAGAAAGCCAACGGGGAGTTTACTGAGCATGGAAAGGCAGTTCAAGTGCTTGCCAATGCCATCAAGACGAAAGATAGCGAACTCGACGCGTTGAAACTCAAAGACTTGCGAAACGAGCGCGACACCGTGAAAGAACTGCTCAACAACATTGGCATCGCCATCGACAATATCGACGCTATCGACAAGGCTGAGGAAGCGAGAAATAAAGAAAAACAGCGCCTTGACGCGCTGAAAAACGACATTGAGGCAAGAAAATTGCGCCTCGACAAAGAACTTGTGCCCTGCTATACCGAGGCTAAGGCTGCCACCGCTGCTTGCGAACAGGCGAGAGACCTTTTGCGTGACTCGGTCGATAGTTTCGCAAAGCAGATGAGAAGTCGCCTGACGGTGGGTTGCGAGTGCCCTGTGTGCCGTCAGAAGGTGCAGCAACTGCCGCTGGAAGATGCGGTGAACAAGATGTATCTCGATGCCGACAAGAGTTACAATGAGGCGAAAAGCAAATGCGAACTTGCCGAAAAGCAAATGCGCGAAGCCGAGTCGGAACTGAAATCGGAAGCCAAAAGATACGACACCGACAAGAAGAAATACGATGCCGACCACTCTGTGGCCGACGCTCAGGAAAAGGCTGCCGAATCGTGCAAGAAATGCGGTATCGACGCGCTTAACGCCGACACTAAGCAAGCGTTGCAATCGCTCTGCGATGATCAGCAGAAGCACCTCACCACCGACATTGGCCCCAAAATCACTAATGGCGAGAAACTTGAGGAAGAACTGAAGGGGCTGCGCACCGAGCACGAAACTGCTACGAAAACCCTTGAGCAGATGCGTGTGGCAAGCGAAAAGGCGAAGCAAGCCGTGGACGGCAGCAAGGCGAAGATTGAAAACAACAATCGCGCCATCGCCGAACATAATGCCGACATCGCCGCTGCTATCGGTGAGGTGGAACCGCTGCTTGCCGAAAGCGAGTGGGAGCACGACTGGAAGAGCAAGCCGCTACTGTTTAAGAAGGAACTGGAGCAAGCCGCCGCCGATTTTGCAAGCAAGAAAAGCCAACAAACCAGCCTTGAAGCGCAAATCGAACAGGCACAGCGCGACAACGAGCGCACCGCCAACATCATCAAGCAAATCCAGGAAAAGCAAACCGATTGGAGCAAGACCGAGCCTGTGGCTGCGTGCCAAATTGCGAATTTGTTTGAGAGCGCCAACAGTGTGTTGCAACGCGTGGGCGTGGTGGCTTCTGCCATTGCTTCTGCCCAGAGCGCCGCAACCGAAAATCGCAACAGTCTGAACCTGTTTTTAGAGCAGCACCCCAATCTCACGATTGATCGCCTTGAATATCTTAACGCTGCTACATCGGTGAGCAAGTTGGCTGAAAAAATAGAGAATCAGCGCAAAGCCCCTACGCAAAAGGAAACTTTGTGGAAAGAGGCTATTGAAAGCCACAAAGCGCACCAAGCCGCCAAGCCCGAATTGGCAGAAGATGACACCATCGACAGCACCGCCAACGCCTGCCAAGTGGCAGAAAACGCCATCGGTGAACTCAACCAGCAGATTGGTGCCATCAACAAGGAGTTGAGCGCCGACGCAGAGAAGAAAAAGGCACTCACCGCACTGGTGGAAAAGGAGGCTGAAGCTCGCAAGGAATACGATAAATGGCTTCGCCTAAGCAAATTGATTGGCGATAAAGATGGCAAGGTGTTCCGCACAATAGCGCAAAGCTACATTTTTGGTGGCTTGCTCAACTCTGCCAACACCTACTTGGAGAAGTTGGAGCCACGCTATAGTCTGAAGAGCGTGCCACGCACCCTCTACTCATCGCTGGAGGACGCTTATCAAGGATATGCTTCGCGCGACACCAGTTCGCTCAGCGGTGGCGAAAGTTTCCTCGTGTCGCTCGCTTTGGCTTTGGCGTTGAGCGATATTGGGCAAGGGCTGTCGGTCGATACCCTGTTTATCGACGAAGGTTTTGGTTCGCTGAGTGGCCAACCGCTCACCAACGCCATCAACACCTTGCGTTCGCTCCGCGGAAAGAATGGCCGCCACGTGGGCATCATCAGCCACATACAGGAAGTGCGCGACAACATACCCGTGCAAATCCAAGTGGTTAAATCCTCCGACAGTTCATCCAGCACCATCCAAGTCACCGAATAAGAGGCTCGGTCGGGAATGCGATTTCGTTATAACGTAGGGATATGCCTTCGGTATGTTTTGTTGTCAATATAAAATATGTCAGCATTTTAGAAACATGCCAAAGGCACCTCCCCACGTTAATCACTTAGAGACACACTAAAAACCTATAAAACATGGAAATTACAACAAAGATTTTAAAAGAACGGTTTATTGAATACAACAAGCGTTACTTTGATGATAAACTACCGATGGTTGATTTTCGCCGACACCGTACAGGTAATCCTGTCGCTCGTCTGAATACTCCGAACAACGGAAACCTGTCAATATCCTTCAGCACCGTATATAACTGGAATGATAAACTGATTCGTGACACATTAATCCATGAGATGATACATCTACATTTGGTCGTCAACAAGAAAGAATGGATTTTTGATCACGGCATACCATTTCACCTATGCTGTCTGAAATTCCTATTGAAATACCGTATCGACGCCTTAGGCTGGTTCACAAAATACCCCCGGTTCTAAACGGAAAAAGTAAATACATACTGATACAGAAGCAGGAGCAGGCATCGAAGATGCCAAATGATGCGAAACACCATGCAAGTGAAAATCGCAGAGCGATTGAGCGCAGCTTGGTGACGAGTGTAAGGTATGATGTCGAGCCTCGGAGAGGGTCGGTTATGATTATGAATAAGGAGAGATTGATACCACGACCGACCCTCTCCGAGGCTCATATAGTGTACACATTGCTATCACCAAGCTGCGCGTCCTTGCACACAAGGACGCTTGCATGGTGTTTCGCATGATATGGCATCTCCGATGCCATGTTTATAGTTTCTTAAATGTCATAACTGACATTGTGTTTAATAGATTCTCCCCATTGTCAATCGCCAGTGTTGTTATTTCGTCTTGCTGCCCATCATCAACCACGCTTTTCAAATAATCAACATGGTCAGAAAGCAGTTTTATACTCTCTGATGACAGTTCGTAGCATTCATCTTCCCATCTCAAGTCAACGAAAAAGTTGACAACGGCAACAGAGCATTGCACCTTACTCAAACGCCCAAAAGACGGCGTTTCAATATCCTCATTTATCTGACAATTAAGGATATGCTGAATACAGTCGTTGATGTGTTCTGTAAATTCCTTTTTTACAATATTGAATGTTTCTTCATTATTAAAACCATAAATCACCTTCTTTTGTGTTTCGCCCTTAATCACTCGTTCGTAGTGATAACCATCATCTAACAATGTCACAGGGGTTTGAAGAATGTCGAAAGCATATTCATTTGGGATTTTTATTCCGTTGTGTTTTTCGTATAATCGTTCAATACTTCCGCTGCATTCAGTCCAATAAAACTCTTTATCTTGAGTTATATTGCGTTTAATAATTTCATTTTTCATTTGTCTGGTTGATTGTATTAGGATTCTAAGAATTCATGGGTAAAAAAAGCAGGGACTGGGCCGCGTAGGGTGGGTGCGGCTCAGCCTCTGGGGTATTGTTTTGGTCGAAGTGGTGGGGGTTAGGCCTCGGCTTCTACGATTTTGCAGATTTCTACGATGGTGCGCATTGCCTTTGCCATTGCCTGAACGGAAACGTATTCGTAGCGGCCGTGCATGTTCATGCCACCTGCGAAGATGTTGGGGCATGGCAGACCTTTAAACGAGAGTTGTGCGCCGTCGGTACCGCCGCGGATAGGCTGAACGATAGGGGTGACATCGGCGTTTTTCATTGCCTTTTCTGCCACTTCTATGATGTGCATCACTGGTTCAATCTTTTCGCGCATGTTGTAGTATTGGTCTTTGATTTCGATTGACGCACAGTTGGGGAACTCGGTGTTCACTTTGTGGCAAAGGTGTTCGAGTTCGCGCTTGCGGCTTTCGAAGCGTGCGCGGTCGTGGTCGCGAACGATGTAGGTGAGCACGGTTTTTTCCACTGTGCCCTCAAAGCCAATAAGGTGATAGAAGCCTTCGTAGCCTTCGGTATGCTCTGGGGTTTCCCAACGTGGAATCATCACCGCAAACTGGTTAGCCACTCGGATAGAGTTGAGCATCTTGTGCTTCGCCATGCCAGGGTGCACGTTCAAGCCTGTGAAAGTGATTTTTGCCGATGCGGCGTTGAAGTTTTCAAACTCAAGTTCGCCAGGATAGCCACCGTCCATAGTGTAAGCCCATTCGGCACCGAATTTTTCCACATCGAAGTGGTGTGCGCCCATACCGATTTCCTCGTCGGGGTTGAACGCGATGCGAATGTCGCCGTGCTTGATTTCGGGGTGTGCCTGAAAGTATTCAATGGCGCTGATAATTTCAGCGATGCCAGCCTTGTCGTCGGCACCGAGCAGTGTGTTGCCGTCGGTCACCACGAGGTCTTGACCCACGAAGTCGGCCATTTCGGGGAATTGCTCAGGGTCGAGCACGATGCCTTTTTCCTCGTTAAGCACCACCTTGCCGCCTTCATATTTCACCACACGGGGATTCACACCGTGGCCGCTCATGTCGGGGGCGGTGTCGAGGTGTGCGATAAAGCCGATGGTTGGCACCTTCTTGTCGGTGTTTGAAGGGAGAGTTGCCATCAAGTAGCCGTTTTCGTCGAGCGAGATGTCGCTGAGGCCCATGCCTTCAAGTTCTTTCTTGAGTTCTTGTGCAAACACCATTTGGCCTGGTGTGGAGGGAGTGAGGTTGGTAAGTTCGTCACTTTGAGTATCGAACTTCACATACTGGAGAAATCTATCTACTAATTTCATGTTGTGGTTATATGTTTAAGCCACACCTAAATAGGCGTGGGCAGTTTATTTGCGTATTATGTGAGCAAAGGTAATAATAATTTTTGTAATTTTGTAATGTTAAACATGGCATTTGCATGATGGCAATTCGTAAAAAGCGCAAAACCTATGCTTCGCACCGCTGGCGGCTTCATCTGCTCACGGGCATTTGGGGTGTGGCGGTGACGGCGGCGGTGGCTGTGCTGGTGGCCAGGTGCCAGCGTTCGGCATCGGTGGACATTGCGATAGATGAGCCACTGCTGGCGCAAATCTGCGAGGTGCAGTTGCCCGACGCCACGCCCGACGAGGTGGTGACGCTTGACGGTTTCACGGTGCACTTCAATGCCACCCACCACATTCCAAACTATGTGGCTTACCGCCTGTTGCGAAGCCACATCGGAGGCAAGGCATCGTATAGTGGCACTTTCACCTGTGCCGATTCGGTGAATGGGTGCGCCAAGCCGTCGGAGTATGCCAAAAGTGGCTACCAGCGTGGTCACATGGCTCCGGCTGCCGACATGAAGTGGAGCAAGCAAGCATTGAAGCAATCCTACACGATGCTCAACATTTGCCCACAGCGCAAGAGCCTGAACACCGGCGCATGGCAGATGCTGGAGGAAAAAGTGCGTGAATGGGCAATGCGCGACAGTGTGCTTGTGGTTTTCACCGGACCGATTCTCGCCAAGCAGATGCCTACCATTGGCAAAACGAGCAAAATTGCCGTGCCTGGGCAGTTTTTCAAGGTGGTGTTTGCCCCTTATGCCCGTCCGTCGCGCGCCATCGCGTTTGTGATGCCCAACGCCGATGCCGACAAACTCTGCTCGGAATATGCCGTGAGCGTGGACGAGGTGGAACGCCTCACCGGCTTCGACTTTTTCAGCACACTCCCCGATGCCGAGCAGCGCCGACTTGAATCGGGAGTTGATGCCGACAGTTGGTTTCAGTTTTAAAAATGTAATTTTCAACGCAATATGAAGAAATTATCATACTCCATTATCGCCCTGCTGCTGAGCGCAGGGATTGTGTGCTTTGCTGTTAAGTTCACCACAGGGCAAACTGCCGATGCCGAAGTGCCGAAGGTGGAGAATGTGGAGAAGAAAAGCCCCGTTGGCAAACTTGTCAGCACCGACAAGAATCCGCTCCTGCTGGTGAAGGTGCAGCAGGGGGGAGCAAACCAACGCATCAACCACATGGCGTATGTGTGCTATTTCAACAAGGAGCACCGCATCCCCAACTGCGTAATCTACGAACTGTCGGCCACCGAAGTGGCTCAATGCGATGCCCCTGGCGCAGAGCGACGCAAGAACTATAAGTTTCTTGCCGACCCGAAATGCCTCGACAGCCCCGATTGGTATGAATACAAAGGCTCTGGCTACGACCGTGGACACATGGTGCCTGCCAACGATATGAAGTGGGACAAAACCGCCATGAAGGAATGCTTCTACATGACGAATATGTGTCCGCAACTCCATGCGCTGAACGATGGCTGCTGGCGACAACTCGAAATGGCTGTTCACCGTTGGGCGAAGCGCGACAAGCGGTTGATTGTGGCGGCAGGACCGGTGTTGAAAAATAAGATGAAGCGCATTGGCACAGACAAAAATATATCGGTGCCGGGAGCGTTCTTCAAGGTGATTTATGCGCCCAACCATGGCCGCGCCATCGGCTTCATCTTCAATAATGAGAAAATCCGTGGTTCCTACACTAAGCATGTGGTGAGCGTTGACTATATCGAACGAATGACCGGGCTCGACTTTTTCTCGGCAGTTGACGATAAATTAGAACGACAGATGGAGGCGAATGCCGACATTGAAATGTGGACCAGCACTAACAAAAAATAAACGAATGACGACAATCAACAACGATACAATTGTGGCTATCAGCACACCCCACGGAATGGGTGGCATAGCAGTGGTGAGAGTGAGCGGCGACGATGCCATATCTATTGTGGCGAAGCGATGGAAGGGCGCGCCAATCAGCGAAATGAAAAGCCACACGGCGCACTTTGGCCGCCTGCTCGACACTGGTGGCTGTCTGCTCGATGAGGTGGTGCTCACCCTGTTTCGCGGGCCGCACTCTTTCACGGGCGAAGATGTGATTGAAATCGCTTGCCACGGCTCGATGTGGATTCAACAGCAAGTGGTGAACACGCTGATTGACGCTGGCTGCCGCTCGGCCACTGGCGGCGAATTTACCCAACGCGCCTTCGGAAACGGCAAACTCGACCTTTCGCAAGCCGAAGCCATTGCCGATGTGATTGCATCGTCGTCGCGCGCATCGCACCGTGTGGCAATGAATCAGATGCGTGGTGCTTTCAGCCGCCGCCTCAGCAGTTTGCGCGCCCAGTTGCTCCAATTCGTGTCGCTGATTGAACTCGAACTTGATTTCAGCGAGGAGGAGGTGAACTTTGCCGACCGTGGCAAACTCATCGACCTGGCAACAGGAATCAAGTCGGTCATCTACAACCTTGCCGATTCCTACAGTGCTGGTAACGCCATCAAGAACGGTCTGCCTGTGGCTATCGTGGGGCAGACCAACGCTGGAAAATCCACCTTGCTCAACGCTCTGCTCGGCGACGACCGTGCTTTAGTGAGCGACATCAAAGGCACCACACGCGATGTGATAGAAGACACCATCACCCTCGGTGGCACGCTCTTCCGTTTTATCGACACCGCTGGCATTCGTGAATCGGGCGACGTGATTGAGAACATGGGTATCGAACGCTCGTTCAAAAAACTCGACGAGGCGCAACTCGTGCTGTGGGTGGTTGACCCAAGCGAGGGAGCCGACGAAATAGCCACCTTCAGCCAGCAGATATTGCCACGCTGCGAAGGCAAAAAACTGCTCGTGGTGGTCAACAAAATCGACACCACCGACCAAGCCACCCAAACCGAAGTGGCACGCGTGATAGAGCAGCAAATCAGCGGCAACGTGGAAGCCCAAACCATCTACGTTTCGGCACGCGACGGCCAAAATATGGACGCCCTCAACCAAGCCATCATCAAGATGGCGGCACTGCCATCGGTAGCCGACGACGAAGCCGTAATCGTCACCAACGCACGCCATTACGAAGCCCTCGTGCGCGCAGGCGAAGCCATCACACGCAGCATCGACGGCCTCTACAGCGGCCTCAGCGGCGACTTCGTGAGCCAAGACATCCGCGAATGTATGCACTACCTCGGCGAAATCACAGGCGAAATCTCCACCGACGACATCCTCGGCGAAATCTTCTCCCACTTCTGCATCGGCAAGTAATCCCCCTGCCATAGGAAGATTATTTGGTTATAGAATAGCATACAACGTTATGACACAGGCATTATGTAGCCACAATCTTCTGCTTTTGTAATAATCTTGATTAACCTTTTACATTGAGCAGTAGTTGGAAGATTGCCTCGCTTTATATACTTTGCAATACTCTGTATGAAATCAAGCTCACCAAATGCTATAACATTTTCCTTTGAAAGCTCAGTATAGACCCTCATCCAGTAATCATATCCCAATTGGAATATCTGAACAGAAGCGTCGATTTGAGAATTAAATTTGTGGGCGCGCTTTGCTTGTCCTTCATCTGCCTTTCGTTCTTCAATAGAAACGAGAGAAGATATGAACTTTTCTGACAGTTCGTATTTCTCTGATTGAAACTTTTTCCAAGTTGCCTCGACACGAGACATGGAGCGAACTAAACCGCCATGCGCTTCTCTATTCAAATAGGCATGAGTAAAATAAGCCAATCTGTTTAACTCTTCCGCCATCTCTGGTGTTATTCTTTGCTTTTGCCATATCAAACGCCAGTCAATATCTTTTCCCTTCGGAAGAATCTTGAATAGTTTGGCAATTGTGTAAGGTACAATCTGAGCTTTATTACCACCTCTTGGATACCAATCGGCTTTTCCGATGAGTTTATCCAATTGATCGAATATGATGACAGAGCAGACTCCTTTCTTGAAAAACTCTTCATTAATGGAATCCCTTGAATCATTATATAGTTTTTCAATCTTGTCTGCAAATTTGCTAAAGTTAATGGCAGAACTTTGGCATACTTGATGAGGGTTCATGTAAACAGAATTTAGACACTTCGCAAGTTTCTCCTTTTTGATGACTTGTGTCTTAGGATGCATCTCGCAATATTTCTTACGTTCTGCAACTGTCATTTTCATTTGTTCTTGTTCCCATTTTCCGCGAGAACGTTCATAGAACCATGTAGTCTGATAGGGATTTCCGTCAACAGGTGGAGCCATGACTTTTGCAGAGAGCTTCTCCATCAATACATGGAATGGATGATTAGAGAAAAAATCTGCGTCAGATACAGCATTTTGACTATTAGCACATTGTGAAATAGTTTTTGTTATCAAATTGTAGCTATCAATTTGTTCTTCTGACATCTCATCTTCAACATTTAGGACAGTAAGTTTCATTGGAACGAATAAGGTATCCATTCCATTCTTATCTTCCTTCTTGATGATTGCATTCGCTAAAGATGCCGTAGTCTGACCTCCATTAATAATTTGCGGATCAGAGAAATGAATTATACGGCCATTTGAAGAGAATTTCACAGAACGAGCAACTATTGCAATTCCGTTATTATAAGCAAAGAAATTGCTTGGCTTGTTCATAATGGTATCTCTAATGCCTTTATTTACCTTGCCTCTTACACTCAAAAACGCGCGTACATTCCCCTGAAGTAGCTTGCTTCCATATTTCAAATATATTTCAGCTAGGAACCTGCCAGGAACGATGCCTAAATATGCGTCATAATCGGTAGTGCCTCCAAGATCAGCTTTTAAACATTGGATGCCTTCACAACCAAAATCTTTGGTGTTTATCTGGATAATCTCACTAGAATTTGAAGCAAATGTTTGGAAAATTCTATCCAGAGTCCAAATACTTATTTCTACTGGTCTGTCTAAAAAGTCCTCTTTCTTAATACTTTTAACCTGCTTACTTAGAATTGCATCCGATAAGATGTAGAAACGAAAACGGCTAATTTCTGTATCAAGTGTGCCTTTCCCTATCTTTTTAGCAAATTCTTTAGCCAGGGTTATAGCATCGTCTGAATCATCACAATAGTCAGCCATATGACCATTCACACTCTCGTCAATGAAGTTGACCATGTATTTATACATGTCATCAATTTGAGAGTTTGTCAGAGTTGGTGCAGACTCTTTTGAGTTAGAAAAATAGCTTGATATAAGGATCAACGATCCGTCCGCTTCGTCGTAAGCGTATGCATCAAATGCCATTTTTCTTCCTCTTTTACCTTTGATTTCTACAGACATAGGATACGGGTCATTTAACTCGCCGATTTCTTCAAGATTTTCTAACATCTTGGATATGAATTGGCTTTCAGGTTCTGTCCCTTCATGTTCAGCTTTAAAACGAAGTTCGTCAATAAACTCCGTCCGGAAATCATCAAGTTCCATATTTAGGTGTTTTGAATTTTGTAAGGTGCAATTTTTGATATTATGAGTTCATATTGAGCCTTAGAAATAGCCAATGGCACATCTGCGCGTTTTAGTCTTGGGAAACTATTCGGAACATGATAGTAAGAAGTATCAGTAACGGCATAGACAAAATTGTCATTTGATGGATTAAAATCAAATCCAAACAATTCTAGTTTATTAAGACAAAGGTCTCTTTGTGCCAAACTAAAAGATTTAACAATTTCTTTGACAAGAGCATTAAGCGTGACACCATTATATGATGGGCTCATCTTTTCCAAACTATAAATAACAAGCTCGCCATCAGTTTCACTATCGAGTTGTTCAATGGATGATATTTTTACGGTTTCCTTACCAGCTGATATGGTTTTAATTTCAAACCAGCTGTTGTCATAAGAAAAGTCTTTGTGGCTCTTTTCTGGTCCAGTCCAACTATCCAAAGACACATCTATACCCCACATTGGGATAGCTTTATCTCTCAAAAAGAGAAGTTCACCAATTAGGCCCATAATTTCAACCTCAGTTAACATCGAACGATTTGGCTTGAAGAGCTTTCTCCATGCCATATATCTTGAAACCATCGTCTTATAGGTCGCATTTTCGTCAGTAATATCAGAAACAGACTCTATCAAATCCTCGCAGAAAGCGCTAAAGCAACCTATCAACTCTTTCTGCTCTAATGAGAATCTCAGAATCCTTATATTGTCCTCCCAATTATATTGATTGACCGCCAGTGGTTTAGAACCAATGATTTTTACTGGTGTAAAAATTCCTCTGTACTCAAAGCAGAACCTCCCTTCTTCATCTTTCCCTATGAAGATATTTTGGCTTTTCAAGCCGACTCTTACAAAGTATCCGTCTTTGAATCCCTCTGTAAACTTAGACAATATATTATTAATCATATTCTTCTTCGTTTGTTGAATCGTTATCAATTTCTAATCCGTTGACCCTGAGCCAAATTCTATTTACCTGATAGTAAACCGCAGACTCCTCACCTTTTACTCCAGGAAAACCTATAGCAAATCCAATCAGCTGGTCATTCCCCAATTTTTCTATAAACTTCTTGAACGATTTGCAGTTTTCTTTTGTTGGATCTTCCGTTTTCACTTCAGGCTGTATTAACATAATGACAAGAATTGGCTTTCTCTTCTTCAGATATTGGAAGTAAGCCTTAACAGGGATTGATTTCTTGGAAATCTCATCGTCTGAGATTCCCTCTACTGACCAAGCATTCTTGCATCGTGTTTCTGCTAATGAGATATCATCAGAAGATAGGCAAAATTTGCCTTCTCGTGTACCAAGAATTCTACGGCGTGAGCTTATTTGTACAGCATTACCTCTATCGTAGATGGCACGTTTCGTACAATTGATATTGTCTAATCCTGCTATCTGACATGGTACAGCACTATCACCACCTTCAAACACAACATTCCATTGCTCTATTCCCGTATTTTCTGGATTATCCATGAAAGTCAATATATTTTCAATATTGAAATTCATATTTAGTAGAGAACAGTTGATTTTTGAAAGGAAGTCCTTGATAACAGACTTAGGTACATCTGCAAAATAACGAGAATCGTGAATGTATGGAGAGGACACGTCCTTATTTTTATTTCTCTCAGTGTCTGCAAAGCGGTATTCGTAATTGCTTGACTTCAAGAAAGCCACGAAATCTGCTACTTGTTTCAGATTATTCGTATTATGTTCGACATTAAAGCTGATATATGGAGTATCATAAATATTTCCATAATATGCTACTCTCATTTTGTATTCAGAAGCAGCTCTCATCTTATTACGTGCTGTAATCTGCAAAGCGTTGCAGTTGTCTCTAACCTTAAGCCCAAAATCTTTTGGAGTTAATCTTTGGTCGTACATCCTCTGAATATCTTCTTTTAGAAGCTCAGAAGCCTCTGCAATTTCAGCATACCATAAAGCACTATCTTGAGAGGTCCACACCAGAAACAAATCCTCGTATTTCCTTCTATAGCCAAACCATCTGCCCATCTGCATCAACACGTCAAATGTGGAAGTATTTCTATAGAAGTAGCTAACAAGCAATCCTTCAAGAGTTAAGCCTCTTGACAAAGCCAAACCACCGACAGCTATTACTCTTAACGAAGGGCTCGCTTTATAATCAAGTTTGCTACTTTGTTTTGAGCCATTCACTACAAGAATCTTGATATTGCTGATTGCATTCAAAAGAGCCTTCTTTTCTAGTATTCTGCTGTATAAAACGTCCCCAATATTAGAGAAATGTTTTTTCCAGACCGAATACAATTCAATATACAACGGATGAGTATTATTCTTCGATTGACATTCATCAAAATCGTATGTTATGGAATTCAAAACAGAATTGTAAATGTCCTCTACATGTTCCTTAATTACACGTTGAACCTTGGTAAATCGGCTCATGTTAATCAGCATGCTTCTTGGTGCAGAAATATCACCACGCAAGTCTCTGATTGTATTAGCTATAAAGAAACAGAGAACAGCCTCTCTTAAAGAGTCTGGCAGAATGCCATCCCACTCTTTTTTGTGAAGATGGTAGAATGTTCCGTGATTCAAGCTGTCAATATTATTTTTAGATGCATCCTTGTATTCTTCAGAAGAATAATCGGGCTCTTCAATATCTGCAATAAACCTTAGGTTTTTATAACAGTCACCCTCTGGATAGAAAAGTCGTTTGGCTCCGATATAGCTGGAAGGAGTTGGCAGGGCATATATAAAATTGTCTGGGAACAAATCAGCCTGTTTCATGATGTCCACAGAATCTGGATCGATGAAGATATTCGCAAATGGTGTTGCTGTAAAGCCCACGTATGTTGAGTTCTTAAACAGATTGCAAATATCACGAATGATTTTGTTGGTTTTAGTGGGGTCTGTTTCGTCCTTTTTAGTATTAACGGAAGCATTATCAGCTTCATCGTCAATCAATAACATAGGTGCATCAACATAACCTTTTACTGCGTCAAGATTCTGATCTTTAAACCAATTATATAGCTTTGTAAGAACCGAAACATGCTTCTTACAAACAAAAACGACAATTGATTTATGTTGGTTAATAGAAGTTGCAATCTTGCCAGTACCACCTACAAAGTCTCTTTGTACAGACGTAAAAGCTGAAGCGGGCATGCCATCCGTATAATTGCCTACTCCGACTTTTATTACTTTGTTGTTCTGAGCATCCTTTGGAAATGTATATCCAATGATTCCTTCATCAATTCGTTCTTGAGTTTGTTGACGAAGTGACTCTGTAGTACCAGCTAAGAGAATTATCACCTTATATCCAGCGTCTGCAGATTTGCAAATCAAACCTGTGTATGTAGAGGTTTTACCAGATTGGACATCACCGATAATAAGACCTCTTTTAAGTCGTTTCCCCTCAAACTGCTCGTTTGGATCTCCCAAACAGTTGAGAATGTTAGGCAAAGTCTCATGGTCTAGTAAATTGATACTTTTCTCGTCCAGAGATGAATTTTCCATAAGAAACCTTCTGTAACGCTCCCAAAATGGCTGATTTGGCAGATTTGGAATTAGTTTTGTGTACCAATCATGAGGATTGTCATAATCATTAAAGATTGCGCTTCCCTTAGTATGGCGTACAGACACTTCATATTCTAAATCATGGACTAGTTCGGAAATGTCATCATTATCGCCATCAAGTCCGAGAAATTGCATAGCTTGTGAAATATATTCGTTCAGACTATACAAGTCTAAGTCTGACGCCTTGGCCTTCTTTATGTTAAGTAGTTGTTTTGCACTACTTTTTATAGCCATTTTTTGTTCATTATTCAGTAGCATGGTCAAAATATTCGTTAAGTTTTATCCTTACCTTCTCGAACATACAGAAGGGTTCGGATTTCATTAGGTTATCAATAAGTTGATTAACTGGATGTGGACTTATCTTCTTTGCCGAATCAATCATAGTAACGGCTGTCTGATAAATCTCGTCTTCTCTATGCTTATCTTCTTCCAGTGATATATTGTCGTTTGACTTATCTATATAGATCTGTTGCAAAGGGATGTTTTTCTCAATTTCGTTTACCAACAGGTTTACATATTCGACATCTTCATCACTTAATCTACCAAGTACAAACTTAAAAAGTTCGCTATCTCGATTTATTTTATAGAAAAAGTTTTTATTGCGGTCCTCAATTCGGTCCCAAATATATTCAACGTTTTCGTCAACTTTTTGTTTGCGACCTCTATGAGTTTGTTTATTGACAGAAATCCCCAAAGCATCAATCACCATCTTAGTAAGCTGGTTTTGTATGCGTTTTGGTATTTTTGCGACCTGTTTTTTAATGTCAATACTCCAAATGTCATCCAGAGCATTAGGAATATCTACCCTGATTCTTGCATTTTTTGTGAGCTCATTTCTACGGCTCATTCCAAACCAGTTACCCCAAATAATAAGTCTTTCATTTCGGTAGACATAGAATCCCTGCTTCGTTCGCATTTCTTCTATGCCACCAATAAGTTTTTTGTCCTTATCTGACATGTCTGACAAATAAGGCAAAATAAATGGTTTTGCTTTAATATGCTGTTCTCGTCCGTTTGTATCAGTAACAGCAATAGTGATTTCCTTCTTTGATGTTGTTTTCTGATGCGATTCCAAAAACGGGTCAAGTGCTTTTAGTTTCTGGTTATTTACAAAAAAGTTAACTTTTTTTGTGGCACGGCTTATAAATCGATGGTAAATCCATGCCAAATAATTAGCCACAGAGTCTTTAAGCGTATTTAATGAATCATATACTTGACCGTCAGTTGATTTTGATAGAATATCGAAATCTCTCCATATTACTAATGTTCCTTTCTTTTGAGCAAAGAGCATATTTATATATGGAAGTTTTGTGTAATCTTCTTTATAGAGTTGCAGAACATACCATTGTTTTTTTGACTGAATGTAATTGTAGTCCCAAGTAAAAGCTGTTGGTACGCCCTCCCACAAGCTTACAACGGTTAATACCCTACATTGAGAGAGGGATGCAGACTTCAAACCGAGACCAAAACGTCCGAGATCATTCTTGTCACGAATAGCCTCCGAAGAGGTACTTCCATAACGCATTGCTTCAAATAAAGCAGTTTCGGACATTCCTACACCATCATCAAGAATACCCACGGCCAATTCTTCCAACGGTGAAGTCGGAAACAAAACCTGAATATTACCAGAATTGGCACTGATACTATTGTCTATAACATCAGCGATGGCGGACTCAAAAGAGTATCCCATGGAACGCATTGATCCCATGAGCATATCTGCCTGTGGTATGTTTTCTCTTTCTTCACTCATGATTTATTATGTCTCTTAGAGAGCTTTTTAATCTGCTCAAAAACAGCTTTAGCAAGCAGAGGTGGGACTGCATTACCTATCTGTTGCTGGATATGAGAAATTGGCCCTTCAAAAATAAAATGATCAGGAAAACTTTGCAAACGCGCAGCCTCTCTAACTGAAAGGCCTCTATCTTGATAAGGATGAATCAACATACTCTTGCGATAGTTTGAAATCACAACAGATGGTTTGTTGGCGACGAGTCGTTTGTAAATACCACTATGACAACGACCTTTATCAGCATAATTTTCCATAAGGCAATCAGGTATGTTACGCCAGTTTCCTCCCTGTGGTATATGGTGGTATCTTTCTATGACGAGATCGTTATTACGAGAAACATAGTTTTGCCGCGCTCGCTCTGACTTTTCTCGCATCATTTGAGCATACGCAGATGATTTTTCAATGGGAATAGTATATTCTGCTTCATCGAGTTTCTGTCCATTCACAAGAGTCGGCAAATCTCCGATAGCTTCTTCTACCGTCACCTTATAATCAAACTTTTTAGGGAACTCAAATTCGATTCCATTTTTATTTCCAACCATAAAGAAGCGATTCCTATTCTGAGGAACGCCATAGTCAGAAGCCCATAAGACGTTTGATTTTACTGTATAGCCTAACTCTTTAAAACAGTTCTCTATTAATGCTTGAGTCTTTCCTTCATTAATACTTGTAAGTCCCCATACATTTTCAAGCACAAACCATGTTGGCTTTATCTCTCGTACAAGACGGACGAATTCTAAGAACAAAAAATTTTTTTTGTTCTTCATATTTCTTGTTCGCGTATTAGACATCGAGAATCCTTGGCAAGGAGGTCCTCCCATAATGACAAATACAGTCTTTCCTCTGCTTTCGAGTTCAGAAGACGTTATCTCTTTAATATCTTTTTGATGTACAATTGCTCCTTTATGATTTCGTGCGAATGTTTTAGCCGCACTAGGGTCCATTTCCACAGCGTGACTAATCTGTATGCCTGCCATCTCTGCGCCAAGGCTCAAGCCTCCAGCTCCAGAAAAAATATCTATTCCGTATATCACTGTTTCTTGTTTAATAAATACTGAATCCCAAATTCTTTCTGGTAGTTCTTATTATACTGCCATGCCAACCAGGTTTGTATCCTCACTTGGGTATCCGCCAAAAACAACCTCAACATTCTCGCGATAAGCATGAATAAGAGTTTCTAATTGCATCTCCAATACAAGAATCATGTGGGTTCTATCTAAACCTTTATTTTGTTGAGAGGTTTTTGCGCATTAAAGTTAAATATATTTACTGAGATTAGCAAATTACTATGAGATTTTATTTTAAATTGGAATTGTGGGAAGATTTTGAGGGGAGGGTGGTGGTGTGGAGTGTTTTGCCTCGGAATACTCTGAAATTGACCTTTTGGAGTTTGAGGGTGAATGGTGGGGGCTGGATTGAAGCGGTGATTCGTTGTAAGACGCGGACATTGATTGCCGCGTCGGTCACTCTGCCGAGGGTGACATGTAATTTGAAGGCTGATTGCATTTTGCACCCCGCGGTCTCAAAATCATTGCGAATGGCTTGAACAGTCGCTTCGAAATCCTTAGGTACACGTGTAACCGAAAGATAGATGATGGGCATATCAGATTTGGTACGGAAAGAGTCCACTTTGTCGAACGTCAATTCGGGTGCCTGATAATGCTTCAGATGCCTGTCTAAAATTCCACGGAAATTAACACCAGTTGGCATCTCGTCGAGAAACGCCATAGTGATATGGTGCCAGGCACGTTGCCACCTGACATCAACGCCCTTGCACGCATCTCGCAGCTCCTCAAACCACAAAGCATCATAACGCACAGGCACCTCTATTTCCAAATAACATTTCATCATCATTCATTACAAATACAAACTAATGCAATACCTAAGATAGTATGGGACGTTTTGTGGGTTGGGGATTATTTTTGGTGGGGGTGGAGGTAGGCGAGGGTTTCGGTTAAGATTTCGGGGTGGAGGAGTTTGGTGGCGGCGATGTAGAGGGGTGCGGCGATGGCGATGCGCGCCACGAGGATGATGGGGTGGCTGGATATCCAGAAGGTGCAGAAGTAGGTGGCAGCCATCACGCCTGCCGAGATGAGCATGAAGGGCATCACGTCGAGCAGGGTGTGGATGAGGCGCAGGCCGATGAGGCGTTTTGCCACCACTTGCCACGCCAGTAGCCACAAGACGATGAATGTGGAATAGGCAATGACCATCACGGTGAGTCCCATCGATTTAAAGGCGAAAATCACTGCCACTTGCAGCACGATTTGCGCCACATTGCACCAGAGGTAGAGGTCGCTACGGCCGCTGCTGATTGCCAAATTCTGATACATGGTGTAGAACGGCACGAACGCGCCCGACACGCACAAGATGCGCAACAGCGGTATGCTGCCCACCCATTCGTCGCCGATGGTGCACAGAATGAATTCCTCTGCCACCAGTGCGAGGCCGAACATCAGCGGAAACGACATGAAGGCGGTGAAGCGCATCATCTTCCTATACACGCGGCATCGGCGCTCTCGCTCATCGCCTGCCGCCACGAGCACGGTTTGCACCACCTGCCACAGTGTGTTGGCAACGAAGGAGTTGGCCATCGTGTTCCACTTGTAGGCTTGCGTGAAGTTGCCCACTTGCTTCATGGGGAAGTAGCGACCGAAAATAAAGGTGAGGATATTGCTGCTGAGCGTGTTGATGATGTTGGTCATCAGGATTTTCACGCTGAAACTGAACATTTGCCTTACCGGTCCGAAGTCGATTTTGAGCATCGGGCGCCAGTCAACCACGGCGTATCTGCCGATGTTGAGCACGGTGATGTAGATAATTTGCTGCCATGCCAAACTCCAATAGGAGTAGCCGTTGAATGCCAGCGTGATGCCCGAAACGCCCGAAACAGCCAACGCCAAACAACTGATAAACGCCTGTTGGCGGTTCATCAAGTTTTTGTTCATATATGCGGCGTGGGCAATGCCAAACGAGGAAATCACAAATCCCAAAAACACGAACCTTGACAAATCGACCAAGGCTGGCTGGTGGAAGAAATCGGCGATGAGTGGCGCGCAGCAGAATAGCACGCCATAAATGATGAAACTGGCAATCACGTTGAACCAAAACACCGAATTATAATCGCGCGCCGTAGGATTTTTCAGGTTGATAAGCCCCTGCGTGAAGCCGCTGCTCTGCAAATTTCCGGCAATGAGCGTGAAAATGGTGAGCACGCCCACCAAGCCATATTCGCCCGGCGTGAGCAAGCGCCCCAGGAAAATGCCGATGAGCAAGTTCAGCACCTGCATGGTGCCATTATTCATCGCGCTCCAAAATAGATTCTTTGCCGTTTTATCTTTCAGAGAGTCTGCCATAATCGTATTGCTTCGCACGGCTTGAGCGTCAATGTGCAGCCCAGCCAAAGTGCAAAGTTACAAAAACTTTCGCGAAATAGAAGTTTCGTAAGAAGTTAGAGATTGGAAATTAGAGGTCAGATGGTATGCCAAATTTCTCAAAACGATAACGCCATAGCGTAAGGACATGCCTTGGCGAAAGCACTGAAAAATTATAAAATAGTGAATGAAGTGAATATTTTCTGGAGGTTTGTTGCCGTTGGAAACGGCTGATTATGGTTAACTCCATGCAAGCGAATGAAGCTCCGCAGGAGCGAATGAGCGCAGCTTGGAGATAGTACCAAAAAG
>OIXU01000104.1_pt1 | contig 27038 bp, 28 predicted proteins | sample 1587921 | NCBI WGS metagenome assembly OIXU01 (sample SAMN03283238) | human gut metagenome | biome: human-associated habitat; material: feces | host: Homo sapiens | place: Peru | collected 2012
CGCAACTGCTGCTGCCCCACGGTTTCGGTCTCGTGCTGAGCACGCAGAAGATCAAGCCCGACGACGTCGATGTCATGATGTATGACGCAGGTCTCTACTGGCACGCCCGCGGATGGCACGTCGAGGCTGAGTATCTCTACAAGCACTATGCCCACGACGCCTTCCGTCCCGTCCACGCCTTCGACTCGTTCGTCAGCTACGACATCCCCGTGAAGAACGAACGGTCCCTCGTGCGCTACGTCACCCCGCTCCTCCGCTATGACTATATGAGCGACCACAGCGACGGCATGCGCTACGTTGACGGCAAGGCAGACCCCGAAGGCAAGCTCATCGTCAACGACCACCAGCGCTCACGCCTTACGGGTGGCTTGACGCTAAGCCTGAAGCGTCCCTTCGTAAGCGACATCCGCCTGAACTACGAGAAATACTTCTATCGCAACGACGGAGTGGCAAAACCGTCCGAGAAAGACAAGATAGTAGTAGAGATAATGACAAGATTCTAACGGTGCGATGTCTTCCCGTCCAAACCACATAATGTTAAATATTTAGGGTTATTAAAAAATAATCGAAAAATATCTTTCCTTTTTCAAATAATTAATTTAACTTTGCAGCGATATTAAATCAGACAGCTAACTCGGACATTATCCGACCATTAAACTTAAAAACCAACAATATCTACTCGCTGGCACTGGCGAAGGAGCAACTGCAAGCCGACGACACGCTGCTGATTGAGAGCGACTTGATTTTCGACGATTCGTTGCTCACCAAACTGGTGAATAATCCTTTCCCCAACTTGGCGCTGGTGGCGAAGTATGAAACGTGGATGGACGGCACAATGGTGTGTATCGACAGCGAGAATAATATCGTGAACTTCGTGACGAAGGCTGCGTTCAACTACCAGAATGTGGACCAGTACTACAAGACGGTGAACATCTACAAATTCTCCAAAGAGTTTTCACAAACGAAATATGTGCCCTTCCTTGAGGCTTACACCAAGGCGGTGGGCAACAATGAATATTACGAGAATGTGCTGCGCATCATCACGTTTCTCAACAGCCAAGACCTGAAGGCTTTGCCCATCGGCAACGAGAAATGGTATGAAATCGACGACAAGCAGGACCTCGACATTGCCGAAGCACTTTTTGCCGACGAGAAGGACATTCTCCGAAAATACTACGGGCGTTTTGGCGGATTCTGGCGTTTCCCGAAGATGCTCGACTACTGCTATCTGGTGAACCCATACTTCAACGAATCGCGCATCATCGACGAACTGGAGGCAAACTTCCGCACCCTCATCGCCGAATATCCTTCGGGCATGAAAGTGAACACGCTGCTGGCGAGCAAGTGCTGGGGCGTGAAGGAAGATTACATCATTCCGGGCAACGGCGCGGCTGAACTAATCAAGGCGTTGATGGAATTGCTGCCCGGCACACTTGGCATCACGCGCCCCACATTCGAGGAATACCCCAACCGTCGCGACAAGGATAATTTGGTGACCTTCGTTCCTCAAAATCAAGATTATCGCTACTCTGCCGACGATTTAATCAATTTCTTCGGCAAGCATCACGCCGACAATCTTATCCTCATCAACCCCGACAACCCTTCGGGCAACTTCATTCCCAAAACCGACATTCTGAAATTGGCGGCTTGGTGCGAGGCGAATGGCACACGCCTGATTGTGGATGAGAGTTTTGTGGACTTCAGCGAGGGCTATCTCAACAACACGCTGCTGCACGACCACATTTTGGAGGCATATCCCCACATGCTGGTGATGAAGAGCATTTCGAAGAGTTATGGCGTGCCGGGCATTCGCTTGGGCATTCTCTGCTCCGCCGACACCGACATCATCAGCCGTATGAAGAAGATGGTGAGCATTTGGAACATCAATTCGTTTGCCGAGTTCTTTATGCAGATTTTCACGAAATACGAGGACGAATATCTCAAGGCATGCGACAAATTCATTGCCGAGCGCAACGATTTCGAGCAGAAACTTCGCGAAATCAGTTTCCTGCGTGTGATGCCTTCGCAAGCCAACTATTTCCTGTGCGAGATTCTGCCGCCATACAATGCCAATGCGCTGGTGCTGAAAATGCTGAAGCAATACAACATTCTCACCCGAGACTGCTCCACCAAGGGTGGTTTCGACGGCAAGCAATACATGCGCATAGCCGTGCGTAGCCACGCCGACAATGCGCGCCTCATCGCCGCCTACAAGGAAATTGAAAACGAAAACAAATAATGACTATGAAAATCATCTCACAACAACGAATAAAGTCATTGGCCATCTCGCCTAAGAGATGCGTGGAGTGGATTCGGGAAAGTTTCGCAATGAAGGCGCAGGCGCAACTTCCGGCAAAAATCAGCGTGCACCCTGCCGACACCGACTTTTTCACTTCTATGCCATGCTTGCTGCCCAACCCTGCCGACACGGGCGTGAACTTCCACCGCCAGTACTTTGGCGTGAAAGAGGTGCACCGCATCGAGGGTGCCGTGCCAAGTTTGGGTAGCGACTTGATGCTCTACGATGCCAAGTCGGGCGAATTGCTGGCGCTGATGGATTCCGACTGGATTACCACCATGCGCACTGGGGCTGTGGCAGCGGTTTCGGCTAAAGCATTGCGCAAAGCCGATGCCGAGACCTACGCTTTTGTTGGGCTTGGCAACACCGCGCGCGCATCCTTGCTCTGCATTCTTGAAGCCGAACCCGAAAAGCATTTCAAGGTGAAACTGCTCAGATACAAAAATCAGGCAGAATTGTTTATCCAGCGATTCGAAGCCTACTCGAATGTAGAATTTGAGATAATGGACAATATCGACGACATGGCGAAATCGGCTGATGTGCTCATCAGTTGCATCACCAGCGCCACTGGTCAACTCGTGAGCGACGAGGCGTTGCTGCCGGGCATCACTGTGATTCCGGTGCATATGCGCGGTTTCCAAAACTGCGACACCACTTTCGACCGCGTGCTTGGCGACGACACCGACCATGTGAAGGGTTTCAAATATTTCAGCCAATTCAAGGCATACAACGAAATTGGCGAGGTGCTTGCCGGCAACGACCCCGGACGCACTTCCGACCAGCAACGCATCATCGACTACAACTACGGCCTGGCATTGCACGACGTGACCTTTGCCGCCAAAATATTTGAGATGCTTGAAAGCGATGCGTCGATTCAAAGCATTGAGATGATAAAAGAAACCGAAAAATTTTGGGTATAATGTCACTGCCCCCTTTTTTTGACAGCAACAACTGCGAATCAGATTTGGCAAAGAGAATACTACATATTCGATTCCAAATTTTGGTATACTCTCCCAATTTCACCAAAAAAATTTTGGTATACTCTCTCGATTTAGCCCTAAAAAATTTGGTAAATTAAAACAAAAAACCTAATTTTGCACTATATACCAATTCATTACATACTTTTTTCAACAAAACTGAAAATACTCATAAAAAAGTCCACCACCACATGCCAAGGATTTTTAAGCGAAAAATATACGAACGCCTCCTGAAATGGAAAAGCAAAAATGGGAAAACTGCAATTCTCATTGAAGGCGCTCGCCGTATCGGCAAAACCACACTCGTAGAGCAATTTGCATCAAACGAATACGAATCTCATCTAATTATCGACTTCAACAAGGCATCAAAGCAAGTCAAAGATCTGTTCAATGACATCATGGATCTTGATTTCCTTTTCCTCAACCTTCAAAACCTATATAAGGTTGAATTAAAGGTGCGCAAATCTGTAATTGTGTTTGATGAAGTGCAATTATGCCCTATGGCACGTAGAGCCATCAAACATCTCGTGGCCGACGGGCGTTATGATTACATCGAAACGGGGTCGCTAATCAGTATAAAGCGAAATGTTGGCGATATTATCATCCCAAGCGAAGAGGAAAAGGTGGCAATGCACCCAATGGATTTTGAAGAATTCTGTTGGGCATTGGGTGACTCCGTGACAACGAAGTTGTTGAGAACATATTATGAGAAAAAAATTCCTTTAGAAACAATACATCGAGCCAAGATGCGCGACCTACGACTGTATATGTTGGTGGGAGGAATGCCGCAAGCTGTAAATGAATATTTAGACACAAATAATCTTGGAATGGTCGATGAAGTGAAGCGAAACATTATAAGCCTCTATATCGACGACTTCTATAAAATAGACCCTTCAGGTCGCATGTCGCGGCTTTATATATCTATCCCCGCCCAGTTAAGCCAAGGAAAACTGAGTTATAAAACTTCGTCAATTCTTGGCAATGTGGGAGAAGAACGAAAACTTCAATTCATCAACGAACTTGAAGACAGCAAGACAGTGCTGCTTTCTCACCATTGCAACGAACCAAATGTTGGAATGTCATTAAGCATATCACTATCAAAATTGAAGATTTATTGTTCCGACACTGGCCTTTTCGTGACCCTCGCTTTTTGGGACAAGGACTATACTGAAAACATTATCTACAACAAACTATTGAGCGACAAGCTCAGTGCCAATATGGGGTATGTTTATGAGAACCTTGTGGCGCAAATGCTTGTTGCGAGTGGCAACAAACTGTATTACCACACTTGGCAAAAAGATGCCACACACAGTTACGAGATTGATTTCCTACTATCTCGGGGATTTAAACTGCAACCTGTAGAAGTGAAATCTTCTGGCTACAGCACACACGCGTCACTTGATGCCTTTTGCAAAAAATATGCTCATTTAGTAGATAAAAGCTACTTGATTTACACCAAAGATTTTAAGAAAGATAGAGACACAATATTGCTACCCGCATACATGACTCCTTTTCTTTAAACACTAAAAAATTATAGTTAACGTTCTAACAAACTTTTCATGATGAAAGTGTCGATTTTAGTGCCTGTCTATGGCGTGGAAAAATATATTGAGAAGTGCGCAGTGTCGCTCTTCGAGCAGTCATACGAGGATATTGAATACATCTTCGTGAACGACTGCACGCCCGACCGAAGCATCGAGGTGCTTCGTGGCACCATCGCGCGCTATCCACAGCGGCAAAAGCAAGTGGTGATTATCGACCACGATGTGAACCGTGGGCTTGGCGCTGCCCGACACACTGCCACCGAGGCTGCCACAGGCGAACTGGTGATGCACGTGGATAGCGACGACTATCTGATGCCGCACGCCGTGGAGCATCTGTGTGCGAAGATGGAGGAAACCGGTGCCGACATGGTGGACGGCGGATATGTGACGGTGACCGCCGACCGCGAAAGCGCACTCATTCCACCATTTCACGGCACAAAAGAGAAGTATCTGAAACTGATGCTTTGCCAAAACATCGTGTTCAACCGCATCTGGGGGCGCATGTATCGCCGCGCGCTATTCACTGAAGGCGGCATCAACTCGGTGGAGGGCATCAACTATGGCGAAGACTATGTGGTGGTGCCACGCCTCATTCTCGGAGCCAAAAGAGCGTGCCTCGACGAAGCCGTGTATGCCTACCGCGACGACAACGCCACATCCTACACCCACAGCATCAACGAGAAGCACGACCGCTCGCTCTACAAGGCGCACGCCATAGTCAACGACTATTTCACCCAGCACGACACCAACGGCACCTATCGCACCGCCATGCAAATGGCAATGCTCGCCATGGTGCGCCACGCACGCCGCTACGAAGGCAACTTCCGCAACCTCGACGCCCTTTGCCCAATTGAGGTGAAAGGCTGCGCCCCAAAACTGTGCAACGCCATACTCCGCTCCCCCCGCATTCCCTTCTCCCTCGCCAACTTCCTCTACCTCACCCTCCGCCGCCTCTACTCCTCCACCCTCTAACCCACCGATGCCCCCAAAAAAGAGTTTAAGGACGTATTTTTACACATCAATCACAATTGCTTATAGATGACGAATGGCAAGTTTCTATTGATGAAAGCAAGAATATGCCATCGTTTTGTGACATAGGCTTTTGACTTCTTTTTGCGAATGGCGGCAATGATTTGATTAGCCACTTTCTCAACCGGCATCACCCAAAATAGTCCATCCCCCTTTGCCATTGCCGTGTCAACAAGGCCAGGCCTAATGTCTGTAACCGTTATGTGTCCTGTACTTTTGAAAGCCTTTTTGCGTAGTGCTTCCATATAGTTGATTTGATAGGCTTTAGTTGCACTGTAGGCTGGTGCCATTGGTTCACCTCGCAATCCTCCAGCAGAGGTGATAGCTACAAGATGACCGAAGCCCTGTTGTTCAAGAAGGCAATACAGCATATCGATAACATAGGTCCAGCCTACAACATTTGTGTCAATCGTTGGACGCTCAACGGCATAGTCAAGTGTAGCGTTTATATCGCCAATGCCTGCACACATGATGACAAGGTCGAAGTTTCCTAACTCTTTGTGAAGTTTATTGATAGCTTGTTCAATTCCCTCTAAATTAGTAACATCAGCTTGAGCAGCAAAAGTTTTTGAAGGATATTGCTGACTTAATTCATCAAGAATTCTCGTTCGACGACCTACGATGCCGATACGATTATCCTCGTGTGCATACTTCAAGAAAAGAGTTTTGCCAATACCAGAGGTTGCTCCAATTATAACAATATTCATTCTGCGTTTTTGGCGCAAAGTTAGTGTTTGATTATTAATGCAAGAACGAAAGCAAAGACAAAACACCTTTGCGTGAGTAAACTCTCAAAATGTTTTGAGAAATTGTTACCCGAAAGTTATTTCTCGGCGTATATTGCTGATAGTTGTTGGGGTAACTTTCAAAAAAGAGGCAAGGTCTTTCAAATTGATACTTTGAACCAACTCAGGACAACGAAATAGCAAACGCTTATACCGTTCCCTTGTCGTCATACGGTAGGAGTCAAGATATTGTGCGTAAATTTGAGAAAAAAAACTATCGGATATTGTTTGTCTGAGGTCTTTTGACTTTTCAGCATCTAATAGTCTTTCCAGTTCTTCCCCTAAGATTTGAAACACTTTACATGAAGTTCCAGCAACAATGGTCACCTCTGACTTCTTGCCAGAAAGGCAATTCGGATAGTCAGCCACAAACTCGCCCTCAAAAGCAAAGCCTGTACAATAATCCTTTCTTTCCTCGTCGTTATGAACCATATACTTAAAGCACCCACGCTCAACAAAAGCCACAAGTTGCGATGGTTCACCTGCCTTCTCAAATACTTCGCCTCGCTTCATAAGGCGTGTTTCTCCATGCTCGATGCAATAATCGCGCAAAAACTCCAAGTTGACTCCTTCCTTATAAAAATTAAAGTGCTTATGTGATAGATGTGCCATTGTTTTCATCAAATTCTTCGCATCAGCGTCAATAGTTTATTGATTATAAGTTCTCGCATCTTAATATAAAACACAGATACTGTTTAAACGCAAAGATATATAAAACAATTGATGATAAATGCTCTTTAATTGGAGATTGTTGTCAAAAAGCTATTTAGATTCTACAACGAAAGAGAAAGTCTATAAGAAGGCAGAAAGATGGCGGTAGTTGAGAATTTTAATTTCACCTACCTCGTTTTCAAAATCACCATCATATACAACCACTTTCTCTGCTATCTTATCAGCAACGAGTGACTCCATTTTCCGGAGTGCCTTCTCAAAAGAAGTGTGATAGGTCATCGCCGACTTGATTTCTATACCTTTAAGCATGTCTTTTTCCTGCATTATAAGGTCGATTTCATTGTGGTTGGAATCGCGATAAAAACACAAATTATTTTCCTTTGCGCGGTTAAATCGGTGTTTGAGAGCCTCCAACACTATCAGGTTTTCAAAAAGGGCACCGCGCATTGAGTGATTTCCCAATTCCTTGTCCGACTCTATTCCAAGTAAATGACACGCCAATCCCGTGTCGCAGAAATAAAGTTTTGGCGATTTTATCAACCTTTTGTTGATGTTTTTAAAATAAGGATGCAAGCGAAAAACAACGTAAGAGGTCTCTAAAATAGAAAGCCATTCCGATATGGTTTTCGAACTCACACCCACTTCTGTTGCCACTTGCGACACATTAAATATTTGCCCTATTCTGCCAGCACAAATCTTGAGAAATGTGTTAAACATCATTATGTTTTTCACATTAATCAATTCTTGCACATCTCTTTCAAGATAGGTGCGCACATAAGCAGGATACATAAATTTAGCTGGTCGCTCACCTGTTTGCACCGAAGGATACAGACCATTATACAGCAGTTGATTCGTGGTGATGCTGGCAATGCTATCGGCTACCTCTTCAATAGAAAGCGGCAACAAATCTACTATAAAGCATCTGCCTGCCAACGATTGCTTCACAGAGCGAAGCATATTGAAATTCGCACTTCCAGAAAGCACATAACGGCGGTCGGGCTGATTATCAACAATCCCCTGTATATACGAAAGTAGTTGAGGCACATTTTGTACCTCATCAATCACCATACCCTTTGCTGTGGGTTGCAAAAATCGCTTCGGGTCGTCAATCGCAACACTTCTCACATCATAGTCCTCCAAAGAGCAATGTTCAAAGTTGGGAAACAAATGCTTAATCAATGTGCTTTTACCTGCTTGACGCGGTCCTGTGACGATAATAACAGGGAAATACTTTGCTACTTCCAAAAGGGTTTCTTCCACCTTTCGCTTAATATAAGTCCTTTCCATTTTATGTAATTTTGAGGTGACACTACAAATTTACATAATTTTTCGTGTTACAAAAACTTTTTTCGCAAAAAAACTTATGCAAATCTGAAGTCACACTTCAAATTTACATAAAAAACAAGATGGTAATAGAAATGGGTTCATCACACAAATCCCCTCACAAAAAGCATATCCACATAAACTTTCCCTATCCTGACTTCGTCAATGCGTCACCCACGAGAAATAGCCTGACCCACAAACCTCAACGAGAACGCGACATTCTCAAGACCTCTCGTAGGTTATGGGGACGCTATTTTATTTATTTCTCAGCATGCCACCCAAACAAAAATAATTACATCTGATTATCAGTTAGTTACAGTCACTCTTTAAAAAAAGTGACGAAGTCAGGAGCTTAGGAATCAACAAACACCACGCCAACAAATCCGGAAAATGTGAAAATTCATCCCCGTTTTAGTGCGGATTATGTGAAAATTCAGCAGAAAATAGCACGGAAAATGTGAAATAACATCACTTGATGAACGTAGCAACATACTGTCGAAATGTTTCACTTAATTATTCGCTCAATTCATTCGTGATTGTCAAAGATTGTTTTTATCTTTGTAAGATACGGGAATAGGTGCTTGAGGCGCTCGCTTATCGTACAGACAAAGAAAAGCATCATTGACATTGAGAGTCATCTCAATATCGCACCTGACCAATAAAACACGATTATATGATGATGACAACAAAGGAAATAGACGAACGTTCATTAGTGAATGCTCACCGCCTCTTTGAGTCGGGCGATATACATAAAATGCCTGTTGGCACAACGGCAGGACTTCAGCAGATACACCACTATCTGTTTGATGGCCTGTACGCATTCGCTGGCGTTATTCGCGATAAGAATATCGCCAAGGGAGGCTTTCGTTTTGCCAATTCGCTCTATCTTGAAGCTGCTCTCGCTGCTGTGGAGAAAATGCCTGAAGACACCTTTGAGCATATCATCGCGAAATATGTTGAGATGAACGTGTGCCATCCTTTCATGGAAGGCAATGGCCGCGCCACTCGCATCTGGCTCGACATGATGCTGAAGCACTCACTCGGCAAAGTGGTCAACTGGCAGTGTGTGGACAAAGACCAATACCTTTCGGCAATGGAACGCTCACCCATCAACGACCTCGAACTGCGCTACCTGCTTAGTCAAAACCTCACCCCCGACACAGAAAACCGCGAAGTCATCTTCAAAGGCATAGAGCAAAGCTACTACTACGAGGGCTACGAAAAGTAAAGAGTAAGGTGATGCGATTAAATCGCAATTCAAAAGTTTAGGAAATGATATACAAGTAGTCCATGTGATTATTTAGTAATGATTGAAAAAAAATCCCGTAGGGATTTGATGTGTGTAGGCAGGTATGCAGCGAAGGTTATGCGAAATGAGCGAAGCGAAATGGAGCATAACCGAAGCGAAATGCCTGCAAATATCGCATAACAAATACGCATCCCAGCGGGATGCGATTTCGTATTCAATGGGCTATTTGATGTTGTCGCATTCCGCTGGAATGCATAATACTGACAAATCTATTCTTCTTCGGGACAACTTGTATATCATTTCAAAAGTTTAACCTCTAATATCTATCAAGGCATAACTTCTGATTTCTGGTTAGTGGGGGCGGAAGCGGGAGTCGTCGATGGGGAAGATGCCTTGGACGCGGCGCACTACGTAACGCTTGTCGTTGTCCCAGTATTCGTAGCCGAAGCCTTCAATCACTCTGCCGCCGCCTTCAATGTGTATGAAGGCGTCGCCGTAGGTGCGGCGTGTGCTGGTGTTGTAGAACATTTGGTTGGTCTCGATTTTGTCGCCTGTGGTGCGTGTGATGCGCACATTGTCCATACAGTTGACCACCGATGTGTTTTCATCGTAATACATTCGTTCGCACAAAATGCGGTCGCCGCTGCGCATCGACAGACGCACATTGCCCACTGCGCTCCACATTCGCTTTTGTATGTCGTAATAGCCAGAGTCGCAAATCAGCGATGCAGTGTTTTGGAATTTATCGTCGAGTTCGTCAGCCACCAGACCATTTGGAAAGGTCCAGTGTGGCACTTTCGACTCGCTGTAGATGTTCCAGAGTTTGGTGGTGATGCGATAGCGGGTGCGCCCAGAGTCGCTCACCAGCGTCTGCACATCGTGTGTGACCATCGTTGGCACCTTCTCTGGGTCGGGTCCTTTGGGTGTCTTTTTCACCTCCTCCTCACTGCACGATGCCACAGCCCATGCCGCAAGCATCAGCATAAGAGTATGCAATATGAATCTCGATTTCAGCATCGAAGAGCGATGGAAAGAAGGGGGCGTTAGCGAATCTTATTTTTCCAGAACCACATTTCGTTGAATGTGACGCTGAAAGTGATGTTCAGATAGTCTTCCTTGATGAGGCATGTGGGCGATGACACGCGGTGCTTCCATTCGAAGCCGAGGTTCACGAGCGATTTGCTGCCCAGAGCAGGGAAACCGAAACCGCAGGTCACGCCATAGTCGCGCACATTATTGCCCAACACGTTCAGATAATCGTGGTTGTAGAATGCGCCCAAGCGATAGTTGATGCGCTTGAGGTAGCTGCCACGGTCGTCGGGAATGAATTGCAGACCGCCGCTCACTTTCCAGCGGTTGTCGAACTTAACTTTTACTGGTTCAAAGCCAGTCATTGGAGTGTATTTTGCATTAGCCCAGTCTTGATAGGTGAAGTCAACTTCGGCAAACAGTTTTGTGCCGTGGTTGTAACTGATACCCACGCCATAGGTGTTTGGCTGATCGTAGTTGCCCTTCATGTTGCACTGGAATGCGGTGTCGATTTTTGTGTCGTTAGCCGCATCGTAGAAAGTGCCGATGGTGTTGCCCCTGAAGGTTTTCTTAGGAGTGTAGGTGGCACCGAGCACCACGCGGTTCTTGCGGTTGATGTCGATGGCATATTGCGCACCAATGTGCACGTTCCAGTCGCGCACCTCCATCATGCGGTAGAATACAGAGGTGGAAGTGCCCACAATGGCAGTGCTGTGCTCCAGCGTACCGAACATATACGAGAAGTTGGCACCCACCGACAGACCCTTCACGGGGCTCCATGCGCCACCGAGGTAGAGTTCGCTGATAGAACCGTTGCCCGAACGGCTTTCACTGCCGTTTGCAAGGTCGGAATTGAATGAATAGCTCACAGAAGAATAAGGAATAAAACCGAACGAGCCACCCACATTCTTGGCGATGCGGAACACGCCGCTCAAATAGTCGAGACCGCCGCTGAATGCGTTGCCCTTGGTGTCGCCTTCCTTGCTCCACACTTGGCTCACATCCACGCCTACATCCCAGATAAAGGTGAGCGAGTCGGTGGCAGCGTATGATGCAGGGTTTTTCGAGTTCACAGCCCTGCCGCCTTGCATAGCGTAGCCCACGCCACCCATGTGGCGCTGAATGCCAGTGGCGTTGTCGCCGAGTGTGCCGTAGCCGAGGCGTGAATAAGGGGTTTCGGTAACTTGCGCTGATGCTTGGAAAGCGCCAGCGATTGCCAGCATAAGTGTGGCGATAAAGTATCTGTAATTCTTCATTCTATCGTGATATATGATACAAAATAAGTGGCGGTGCTACATTCGCCTCTCCCCTACACAGCGGCGGCAAATTACACCATTGGCTACAAAATTACTAAATCCTCATTAATTAAAGGGTGTTTTGTACAATTTTTAGCACTTTTATAGAAGAAAAAGCACCAAAGTGGCGATGAACGTGGTGGAAATCACTCGTTTTCCTTGTCTTTGTCCCAATAATAGGTGCGACGTGGATTACGAGGGAACCAGCCTTTGCGCACACGCTCCTGCTGCTCAAAAATTTCGAGAATGCTCCAGAAGCAAGAGCACGAGGTGACACCCATCACGGCTTGCAGCAGAATGTTTTCAACGATGAGCGCAGCACCTGCGAAAGCGAAGCCCGCAAAGAGAAACACCCACCACACCTTCACGCCAAAGTGGTATTCGCCTTTGATGACGAGAGGGTGAAACAAGCCGATGCACAGAAATGTGCAAACACCAATCACGAGACCCAAAAGGTGGTGATTATTGAGAAATTCCATCATAATTAATTATCAAGTTAAAAAAGGAATCCCACCATAATGGGGCGGGATTCCTGTATGTTTGAAAAAATGATTACTGTGCGAGAATCTTGTTGATGAGCGCAGTCACGTCAGTCACGTTGATCACGCCATCACCGTCGAAGTCGGCAGTGATTTTGCAGAACGAAGCCGATGGCGAGCCTAAAATGGCGTTGGTCATATCGGTCACGTCGGTCACATTCACATTGCCGTCTAAGTTCACATCGCCGAGGTCGGCATCCACCTGCTGGTCAACCATATCGAGGCTGAAAGCCATCGGGCGCTGGAATGTCTTGTAGTGCACGCGTCCGAAATTATCGGTCACCTTGATGGTAATGGGCAGGTTGGCGGTCTTGGCGTAGCTACGGAACATGTGCAAATTTTTGATGGTGGCAAAGCCGGTGTTGATTGATGCCGCCGCCTTGTAGCGCATCACATCGAAAGCCAGCACATGGTAAGGGTCGAACTCATAAATGCGATTCGCCATCAACTTTGTGTCGGCACCTTCATACACTTCCACCTTCCAATCGTTGTCGTAGTTAAACACGTTGGTGACGATGGCATTGCTGGCGTAGGCAGTGAAATTAGGCACCACGGTTGCGCCATACTTCTTCACGCAAGCCACAGCGTAGGGGTCGGTAGTCATGAATTGCTTCACCTTGTTCATGTCGTAGGCTCTGATTTGCGTATTGTTGCTGCCTGTGATGGAGCGGTATTCCCATTTCAGATCGGTGCCGTTGGCTTCCCAGAAACTATAGCCGGCAGGCGAACCGTCTTGACACACTTGATATTTAATGTTGTCGCCATTTACGTGGCCTGTCCACCACCATGTGGCGCAGATTGAAGCCACATTGTGCTCCATCATATTTGGATAGGCAGTGGGGCGTGCTGTGTAGTTGTAGTGGGTGTGTCCGCTCACGAAATGCACATCTTTATATTTTTTCAGCACACTTGCCAGTGCGGCATAATTCTCAGTGCCGCCGTAGGCAATGTTTGAACTGCTGAGGCGGAAAGTGGGGATATGCTCGCACACCACAATCGGGGTGTTCACGTCCACATTCGCCAAGTCTTTCTTCAGCCAATCGAGTTGATATTGCTCCACGCGTGCAGAGTAGTTGCGCGTGCCCACCACTCCAGTGTTGTAGCCGCTGCCGGTGTTTTCGTTTTTGTAGAACACATTGTCGAGCACCACATAGTGCACTTTGCCGAGGTTGAACGAATAGTAGTTCGGGCAGATGATTTCGCGCCAAGGCTTACTCGACTTGAAGTCGGTGGTGGCACCTTTGTCCGACGAGGTGTAGGCCACGGCTGGGTCGTTGTCGTGGTTACCGATTACGGGGAAAAGTATGATGGGATAGCCGTAAGTCTTTTGGTCGGCAACGAAGTTTTTCAGATTGTATTTTTTGGAATACCAGTAGTTGTCCCAAGTGAGGTCGCCAAGCATGATGGAATAGATACGCTTGCCGGCAGTCTTAGCCGCTTCTTTCTCTTTTTTCAGCGTGGCGATATAACTTTTCTGATACATGGCGCGGTCTTTGTTGCGGTCAGCCAAGTGCGCGTCGGCACTGAGAATCATCAAGTGGTCGTCGTTGTCCACCTTGTGGAGTGTGAAGTTGTGGGTTTCGGTGGCACTGACATCGATCGATGTCAGTTGCTCCCAAAATTTAGGAATGAAATTGTAGGAAGTGGTCGGCTCGTATCCTCGTGGAAGCGTGTAGAACACATATCCGTTTTTCTTTTGGCTGGTGAAACTGTAGTTGCCGTCGGCATCGGTCAACGTCACTACATATCCATCGCTCACGGCCACGCCCTGCACGCCAGCACCGTCACAAGTGATGCGTCCGTTGATGTTCTGTGCATTGCTCGCCGCAGTTGCCGCCGCTGCGGCAATCATTGCTAATGCGATTTTCTGAAAACTTTTCATTTATTGTACTGTTTATATTAATGTTGTTTGTTGTCGTTTTTTTTATCTTCCTTTTTCTTCTCGTAGTCGTAAACGTACATGCAGTAGATTTGCATCGCCGCACCTGCCATGAGGAAAGCCAGCCAGTCTGACGGATTTCCTGTGGAAGAATTGATGAGAAGATAAGCCGACACGCAATAGAGCACGGCCGACACCTTGCCCATCGTGTAGAGACGGCGCACACGCAGGTTGTCGCCACGGTAGCGTTCGGTGAGCCGTTCGGCAAGTGCCAGCACTGCGCCAAAGGCAAAAATCCACTTCGACCCCTCCCAGTAGATGTTGAGCAGGGGGAGGATGGCTGTACCCACCAGCAAGAGCATGGCTACCGACAGCATGATGTATTGGGCTTTTTCTTTTCCTTTATCTGATAGCATAATGATATTTATGGAATTTCGGTTATATATACTTCTTCGTTGAGCCGCTTCATGCCGTACTTCTCGCGGGCGATGCGCTCAAGCGTCACCTTGTCGGTGTTGAGTTCGCGGATTTTCGCCTCGTAGATGGCGGTGGTGTCGCGGTTGGCTTTAATCTCTTTTTTCAGTTCCTTGATTTCCTTTTTCAGTTCCACCACTTTCATAAAGTTGTTAGGACCCATGAAAAAGAGGGCTCCAATCATGAGAATTGAGAACACCAGGGTGAAACTCATCCATCTTGGCATCCATGACGGGCGTTCGATTTTTTTGCCAAATATGCTCATTGTTTTGGTGTTTTTTTATTGATGTCGGGTTAATCTTTCAAGAGGTCGGGACGAAGCCGCTTGGTGCGCTCCAATGCCTGCTGCATTTTCCATTCCTCGATTTTGGCTTGGTTGCCGCTCAGCAGAATTTCGGGCACCTTCCAGCCGTTGTAGTCGGCAGGTCGGGTATATACGGGTGCTTCAAGCAGATTGTCTTGAAACGAGTCGTTGAGTGCGCTCTGCTCATCACCGATGGCACCCGGAATCAGTCGCACGATAGAGTCGGCAATCACAGCGGCAGGCAGTTCGCCACCGGTGAGCACATAATTACCTATGGATATTTCCTTGGTAATCAGGTGTTCGCGAATACGGTAATCCACGCCCTTGTAATGTCCGCAGAGAATGATAATGTTTTCGGCAAGCGAGAGCGAGTTGGCCATCGGCTGGTCGAGGATGTCGCCGTCGGGCGAAGTGAAAATCACCTCGTCGTAGTGGCGTTCGCTCATCAGATGCTCAATGCAGCGGTGCACAGGCTCAATCTGCATCACCATGCCGGCCTCGCCGCTGAAGGGATAGTCGTCCACTTTTTTGTGCTTGCGAAGCGACCAGTCGCGCAGATTGTGCACATGAATTTCCAAAAGCCCCTTGTCTTGGGCGCGTTGCAGAATTGAGCAGTGCAGAGGCGACTCAAGCATTTCGGGCATCACCGAGAGTATATCAATTCTCATATTTCTTGTGTAAGTTTATTGCTGTTTGTTGTGTAAATGTTATAATGTGGCGATGCCGTTTTCGTCGATAAACGCCTGAAGCGCCTTACCGCCGTCGAGCGATGGCGCAAAGCGAGTGAGCACTCGCAGGCGGTCGGCGCCCACAATGGGGAGCAAGTCGCGGAGCGTGTTGAGCACGCACACATCGCCAGCGATACCGCACACGTCCACGTGCTGATATTGGCAATCGGCATCGGCAAGCAGTGAATTGTCGAGCGTGTTCTCGAAAAACTCACGCGCGCCAGTGTTCTGAACGATAGAATATTCCTCGCGGTGACGCAAGTCGCCCTTTTGCAAAAACAGCGTTTCGGTTTCGCTTTGGTAGAGGGCTTCGAGCAGCGGCCAGTAGGTGGCAGTGCCCTCGCTGTTCTGCACGCAGTGCACAGGCCAAGGACCGCCATTTGGCGCAAACGAACAGTGGTCGTAAGGGTGCCAATCGTTGGTCACCACCATCAAGGCATAATCATCACCATTGGCTTTCACGTAATCAGCCAACTGATTCATAGCCTCAGCAGCACCAGGCACAGGAAGCGAACCGCTTATAAAATCAATTTGTGGGTCAACCACAATCAGCATTTTTCTATCGCTCATAACATTTCTAATTTACCACAAAATTACTGAAAATATCACTATCCTCAAAACCCCAACCCCAAAAAAAGAAATCAGAAATCAGAAGTTAGGAATTAGATAATGTTCCCAAATCGCATAATTCCTGGAGGGAAATATCAGTTTTGCGCGCACTATCTGTGTGTCTGTGTTTCTTGGGATTTTTTTGCACAGATGGGGAGATGTGTGCAAAAATGGGAGTTTAGGGGTGTGTGAATTTGTTAAAATGTGTAAAAGTTTTCGGTTTTTGATTTGGGGGAATTTGAGAAATTGAATAGCAAATTGTTTGGTCTGACGGCTGTGAGGGGTGAATTTTTATAAAAAAAATGGTTTTTTGCGTTTACAAAAGTAAATGTTTAAGAGTGTTTCGCAAATTTGTGAGCAAAATCCGATTTTCGTAACTTTGTGATGTTAACGAAAGAGAAACCCCCTAAAAACGGATTTTTAATGTCAAACAATATACAGAACTCATTTACTCGAATCCTCCTCGTGGCAGTGATGGCAATGGCTTGCTTCGCGATGAATGCGCAACGCCTCTCTCACACCAACGTGAACAAAAGAGGAACTATCGAACAGCAAATAGCTAACGCTCCCATTAATTACAACAACCAAAAAGTGGACGCTTTGTTGAAACTCGCGTTCTCGTTCCGCGGCACTCCTTATGTGTATGGTGCTTCTCGCCCAGGTGCGTTCGACTGCTCAGGTTTCACAAGTTATGTGTTCAGCCAGTTTGGTTATAGTTTAGACCGCACTTCTCGTGGTCAGGTGAACAATGGTCGCAGCGTGAGCCGCAGCGAATTGAAGCCAGGCGACCTTGTATTCTTCAACGGTCGTGCGCGCGGCAATAGAATTGGCCATGTGGGCATCGTCACCGAGGCCGACAATGGCAATGGCACTTTCAAGTTCATTCACGCCGCAAGCCGTGGTGTTCGCGAAAGCCACTCTACCGAAAGTTACTACAAAGCACGCTACATGGGTGCTTGCCGAGTGATTGAGTAATCACAACAACATCGACAACTAGAATAATTCGTAATATATAACAAGCAGGGTAAGAGCCGTTCGTGAGAATGGCTCTTATTCTGTATATACCCACGCCACGATGCCCCAGCCGATTTTCCCAAAAAGAATATTCGAAAAATAATGCGTGAAAATTTGTGCTAATTTGTGGCAGACATTAACCACGAATCGCACAAATTTCACGAATATACTTTTTGAGACTGTGTGATGTGGGGTTATGCTTCGGGATTGGTGAGGCCGAAGCAGGATTTGATGGCGGTGCGGATGGCTTCGGCATCGGGACCGTCGGTCTTGAGGATGCCGAGCACGGCATGGATATACGACTTCTTGTCGGATAGTCCCATAAGTCCTGCCACGTTGCAATCGGGGAGCATACTCTTTTGGTTGAACACACGTAGCACCGAGGCGTAGTCGCCATTCTGGAGATAGGTGTGGAACTGTCGGCACAGCCCTTCGTAGATGGAGCGAGGGTCGATTTCGTTCACCAGGTCAACCATGTGATCTTCCAGTGCGCCGATATTGGTGAATCGCTTGTCGATGCGTTTCTCCACATCGTTTTTCACACGGTGGCGCACATGCTGTAGGGCTTGCTGGCGCAGTTCGCTGCTGAACATGCGCAGCACGGAGCGCTTCACACGCATAAACACCTCGTCGGGGTTTTTCTTCCGATGTCGCGCCACGGCTTTAATCACGCCCTCCAAGAGCAGAATGTTTTCCACCTCTGCCACATCGGGGACGAGGATTTTCTTGGCGCGCAGATATTCCACCTCTTTCGCGTCGCGTCGGTCGCGGTCCACGATGCCCCAGCTGTTGAGGTGGTGGAACGATTGCAAATTGTTGAACGAGCGCACACTCTCTATCACCTTGTTGCAACTGCCGAGCGGCTTCACCGTGTAGTCGCGGAAAATGAGCGGATAGAGTTTGCCGTCGATGCTGTGGGTGTCGTCGCCCTCGATAAAAAGCACCGGCTTGCGGCTGCCCAATATTTCGAGGTAGATGCTCTCGCTCAGGTGTATGCTTGAGTTCATCACCTCGTAGTCCCACGCCATGTTGGCAGGGTCGAAACTCTTCACCCACACGCAGTGGTTGTCGATGCGCGTTGAAGCAAACTCCAGATTATGGGTGTTGTACACAAAAGTGCAGTCGGGCCGGATTTCCTCAATCACATTCCACAAAGGAGTCATGATGGAACTGTGGATAAACGTCTCGGGGTCGTCGACCAGCACCACCGCGCCCGGCATGGCATACTGCACCGCGCCAATGTAGTAGAGCACGGCTTTTTCGCCATCGCTCAAGCGGAGCGATGAATATTGGTCGGTGCTGTCCTCGTTCGAGAAAAGGAGTTTGCCGTTTTCGCGCAGCACCTTATTTTTCGGGAACACCTCTTGCCACATCTTCACGGTGGTGTCGAGTTTCGTTTTCGGCACTTGTAATTGCTCGTTCATGAGCAAATGCGCCTTGTAACTCATCAAATCGTGAAATTCCTCGGTGAGCATAATGTGCACCAACTTGTCGAACTCGGTGTTGGCAAGGCTTTTCAGCAGCGGCGTTGACTCGTTGAGCTTGTTGAAAATGTCGGAAATCGAGCCCGGCAACACTTCGGCGGAAGTGTCGGGAAACATGGCGCGCATGGCGCAGAGGCGGAAAGCCTTGTCGCCGCAGAGTTTCATCATCTGATTGCAGAAGCGAGTTTTACCGCTGCCGTTGGCGCCAATCACGGTCACTTGTCGTGCGTCGGTCAACACCATTTTCTCGGTGCTGTTGATTTTTTTTGGAAGAAGGAGTTCCATAGGCATTGCGCTTTGTGGTTGTAATTCGTAAAATTACCAATTCCCCCTGCAAATTCCAAATAAAAAGTGATAAAAAAGCCTACGAGCCTACGAGTCAACAAGTAGATTTTGGCTCTTGCCGAAAGGAATTATCAAACCGTTTAACAACTAAAAACTTATTAAATCTGTGTCCAATAATTAGACACGGCCGTCAAATATTTGGCCAAAGAATTTCACACCCTCATTTTTACTTTTCATCATTATCGAGGTCATATAGATGTAACAGATAGAAGTAGAGGCTATGACGATAAATGATAACGATATAATAGAAACACTGAACGCAAGCCGGGAAACAGGCTTCAGGATGCTGCTGAGCAAGTATCAGGAGCCTGTCTACTGGCACATCCGTCGACTGGTGGTGTCGCACGATGATGCCCAGGATGCCACGCAAGAGACTTTTGTAAGGGTGTTTCGGTCGCTCGAACAGTTTCGTGGCGACAGCTCATTGCGCACATGGCTATACCGCATTGCCACCAACGAAGCGTTGCGGCTCATCGGTAAGCGCCGTCAGGAGACGGTATCGCTCGACTCGGTTACGACTGGCTTGGAAATCATTGCTGCCGACAACTACGTTGACTATGCCGACAAGGTTGCGGTGAAGCTGCAAAAGGCGATTCTAACACTTCCCCCCAAGCAGCAGTTGGCTTTCAACCTGCGCTACTATGACGAACTCGGGTTTGACGAGATAGCCAAGATAGCCGACTCTACAGCCGCAAGTGTCAAGGCAAGCTATCATGTTGCTAAAGAGAAAATAATCAAGTATATGAACTCAAACGATTAAGGATATGGATAATAATTTCGATTTCAACCAAGTGGGCAAACGTATGCCATACTCTACTCCCGACGATTTCTTCGCCAAGATGCAGAGCGACATCCTTGATGCCGTACAGGATATGCCACAGAAGAATACGGAGATTAAGACGAATCGACGTACTGTCCGTAAGTGGCTTTGGCCTGTATCGTTGTCGGCAGCAGCTGTTGCTGCAATGTTTGTCGTCAACATACATTTCTTAGCTCCCAATACGCCAACGGCTTCGAGCGATATTCAGGATGTAGAGCAAGCCTTCGAACAACTATCCGAGGGCGACCAGGCTTATATCTTGGAGGTGTATCAGGATGATGTGTTCATCAACAATTAAGGCATATATATATAACATATAACTAAAAAAAACAGATTATGAAAAAGATTTTCAAAGTAATGATGCTGGTCGTCGCAACGATGATGTTCACCAGCAATTCTTTCGCTCAGGCTCCCAACAATAAGCAGCGCCTCACACGCGAGCAACTCTCAGAAAAACAGGCTAAGTATATAGCCAAAAACCTTGATCTTGACGACGAGACTACAGCCAAGTTCATTAACACCTATACACAATGCCAGAAGGAGATTTGGGCTCTTGGTTCGCGTCCTCGTCACGATGACAATAACAATGAGGAGCAAATTGGGCAGAACATCCAGAAGCGCTTCGAAATGAGCCAGAAGATTCTCGACATACGACAGAAGTATTACAAGGAATACTCGAAGTTTCTGACGCAGAAGCAGATTCAGCGTGTATACAAAATCGAGAAGAATATGATGAAGCGATTCGCTCAGCGTAAGGGCAAGAACGGACAACGCCATAAGCGCGGTCAATCCAGACCACGACCAATGCACAATAACTCTACAAAATAAAAAATAGTAGGTTGGTCGTTGATTTGAAACTAATGTTGTGTCCGGTTCTGAAAGTCTTGGGTTTGAATTCCAACGGAATCACATATTATAAAGGAGAGTCACGTGTTGGCTCTCCTTTTGAGTTTAACCTATAACTTTCAATGATTTTACGTAATATTCTAGCCGATCCCGTTCAGGAGGTCGGTGGCATCGCCAAAAGGATAAAAACCGCTCGCCTTCGGCGAAAAACCAATTCCGGTAGGGACGTGATACTTCACGTCCGCCCATAATAGTGATACCGTATTGAATATCAGTCATTTGGCGCGGACGCGAAGTATCGCGTCCCTACCATGAAAAATCGTTTTTGGAAATTGTTTACCTCTTTCCAAGAAATTTTTTATCATCAGGTGTTTTTCGCCGTGAAACGGCGAGCGGTTTTTATCCTTGGAGCAACGTGGATAGCCCTCGTAAGAGGGTGGCGGAGGGATTGTGTGGTTGGCGGCATGGAAACTCGTTTCCAATGACGCAAAGCGCACAGTCGCACCGCCAAATGCGAAGCATTCCACGTTGCCCCAAGGCTGTTTTTTATGTTTTTGTTTTTGATTCCATTCACGATTCGGCAACAATGCAGAATCTATCCCTTGGAATTTTCCGCTGAACCGTTTTTTTTGGGGGGAGCTATGGGGTGAGGGATTGGGTGAGGATTTCGATGAGACGCGGGAGGGCGTAGCGGTCGAGATCGAACTCTGAAATCCAAATGTAGTCGGGCGGCAATGTGGGCTTGGCAGTGGCTTCGAGCAGATAGAAATCGGCATACAGCACTCGGTGGGTGAGCACATGCTTCACCTTCTGGCGAAGCAGGGTGAGTGTGCCGTCGAATGGCGGAATGGGGGCGTCCTCTATCAAAAGCGGTTCCCACAGTCCTTGCCAAATGTCGCCAGCCGGGCGACGGCGAATGGCGATTTCACCGTTCACACGAATGGAATGGAGTTTTGTGTTTTTTCTCAACAGCGTTTTGCTGGGCGTGGGGCTGGCGATGGATGCGTTTTCGGTGTCCATGGCAAACGGCCTGCACGACCCTAAAATGAACAAGGGCACCATGGGCAAAATTGCGGGCACCTTCGGCATTTTTCAGGCCGCAATGCCCATGATCGGCTGGGTGTGCGTGCATACCATCGTGGAGCTGTTTTCGTCCTTTGAGACCCTGATCCCGTGGATCGCGCTGGCGCTGCTGAGCTACATCGGCGGCAAGATGCTGGCAGACGGCATCCGCGGCGAGGAAGCCGAGGAAGCGGCGCAGCTCAGCGCCGGAGCGCTGTTCATGCAGGGCGTGGCTACCAGCATTGACGCCCTCTCGGTGGGTTTCACCATCTCGGAATACGGCTGGCTGATGGCGCTCACCGCTGCCATCATCATTGCGGTGGTCACCTTCTTCATCTGCATGGCGGGCTTGCGCATCGGCAAAAAGTTCGGCACACAGCTTTCCGGCAAGGCCAATATTCTGGGCGGTGTCATCCTCATCGGCATCGGGCTGGAGATCTTCATCACCGGAGTGTTCTGAATAGCAAAAGCCCGGAGCGTCTGCGGACACTCCGGGCTTGTTTATATTGTCTTTGTTCCCCGTGGAACAATTTGGTTTATTTCACATTTTCCGGCTCAAAAAAGTCGGCGTATTCCTCGGTCAGCTTGCTGCCAAGGCGGCGGATGCCGCCGTACAGGTGCCGCTCCACCAGCGGCTCAAAGGCGGCAAGGTCGCACCGCTCGATGGCGTTCAGCAGGTTGCGGTGGTCGGCGATCACCTCGTCCAGCCCGCCGGTGGTCATGGTGTCCAGCATACGGAACCGGCTGTAATCGGCGTGGGCGTTCTGTAAGGTGCTCCACAGGTACATCTTGTCCATGGCGGCAAACCATGTTTCGTGCAGGCGGCAGTCCATCTCGTACAGCTTGTTGAAGTCCGGGTTCTCGGCGCGCGCCAGCGCTTCGTAAGCGTCCACCCGCGTGCGGATCTGCGCCCGCTGCGCCGGGGTGGCGATGGGGGCAAAGTCCCGCAGAATGCGCCCCTCCACGGCGGTGCGCTCGTAGATCAGCTCGTCCACGATGCGCCGGTTCAGCCGGGTGACGGTGGTGCCCTTGTAGGGCACGATGCGCACCAGCCCGTTTTCCTGCAATTTTTGCAGCACCACCCGGATCAGGGAGCGCGGCGCACCGAACCGGGCGCACAGCGGGTTCTCGCTCAGCGAAGAGCCGGGACGGATGGTCAGGTCGATGATCTCCCGCTCCAGCACGGCGTAAATTTCGGCATCAGTCTTGTATTGCTGTTCCATATCACTCACCTAATTGAAATGATGATTCCTTTAGCGGGCTCGCCCTCTCCGTCACGGCTTACGCCGTGCCACCTCTCCCAAAGGGAGAGGCAAGAGCACTGCCAGAAACTTTCTCATTGCTCCTAAAACTTTAGCAACGAGCCTCAGACCTTGGCTCTCCCTTTGAGGAAAGACTTCCCCCGCTCCGGGGGAAGATGTCACCGCAGGTGACAAAAGGGGGAATCTGGCGCGTTAGCGCCTGAGAGGGCGAGCACGCTAAAAGACAAAAGCACCCGCAATATTCGCTTCTGGAGCTCTGAAAGTCAGCGAACATTGCAGATGCCTTACTTTTATGGAATCGTATTATAATGGCAAGCAGTATTTCAACCCTCGGTAAAGTATTCCGGGTGGACGCTGCGTGCCTGTTCCACCGAAAGCTTGTAGCGGTTCAGGTGGCTTTCCAGCGCCTCGCCCAGCTCTTCGGCGGTGCCGTGCAGCACCATTTCCAGAATGCGGGTGTGGGCAGCGCAGACGGATTTGTTCTCGTTGGTCTGCAAGCTGAACTTGCGGATACGTTCCACATGCTGCAGCTCACCCAGCATGTGGTCAAAATGCGCCTCCATGCCGGTGATCTCAAAGGCCTTGCGGTGGAACTGGTTGTCCAGTTCCAGCAGGCGGGTCTCCCGGTTGGGCTGGGTCAGGTCGGCCTCCAGTAAGCGGTAGTTCTCGATAATCTGCCGGTATTCCTGCTCCTGCTGTTCGGTCAAGCGGCCGCGCACCCGGTTCAAAATCTCTTTTTCAAGGGTGAAGCGGGCAAACTGCTCCAGCTCCATCCGCTTCAGGTCGATGGGCGCCACATGGGTACCGCTTTGCGGCTTGATGTCCACCATGTGGGCAATGTTGAGCATGATCAGCGCCTCCCGCATGGGGGTGCGGCTGATGCCCATCTGCTCCGCAAGTTCCCTGTCGTTCAGGGGGTCGCCGGGCTTCAGCTCCATGGTGATGATCCGGCTTCGGATGGTCTGATACGCCTGTTCCCTCGCACTCAAAGATGCCATTGCAGTGTTCTCCCTTCGGGGTCAGTTGGTGATATACTAGTATATGACCATATTACCCAACTGCCGGGCAACTGTCAATAGCAGGAGCGACCGAAAATCAAGGGCAATTTTTTGCTATTTTGTTCAATGAAGTGCCCGCGCTGGGCGGTACACCACCGGCAGCCACACAAAAGCCACCGCCAAGCCGCAGGCCACATCAATGACCGAGTGCTGCTTGGTGAACACGGTGGACAGGCAGATCAGCGCCGCCCACGCCCATGCCAGCACCTTGCGCAGAGGCTTGCCCTCTGCCAGCTTGCTGTGACTGAAGGCCATTGCCATGCAGGCAGAGCTCTGGCAGTGGATGGAGGGGCAAACATTCACGGCGGCATCCGCTTTCCACAGCAGCTGCATGACCCGCAGCGCCGGGTTATCCCTGCCAAGGGTCTCCACGGCGGGACGCAGCTCCAGCCCGTTGGGCAGGATCATGTACACGATCAGGCAGAAGGTCATGCCGGAAAACATGGTCAGGCAAAGCTTATCGTAGCTGGCGGTATCGCACCACCACAGTGCCGCCGTTACCCCCGCCAACAGCAAAAACCAGCTGCAATAGGGGAGCACGAACCACTCGTTGAAGGGGATCAGATCGTCCAGCGGGCTGTGCAGGATATATTTCGGGGCGGTGACGGTGAGGTCCAGCCAGAAGAACCAGATCAGGTACACCACCCAGTACAGCTGGTACCACAGGTGCGGGCGGCACCAGCTGCGCAGTTGACGAAGCTTCATGTCGTTTCTCCTATTTTTTATGTGAATTGACGTGTTATTATAGCACATTCCGTCCACTTGCGCAAATGTTTTCCCTGCGATACAATAAAAACAAGCTGCATCTTATTTATAAAAGGAGTACGTCATGCCACAAGAATTTCCCGCCATCCGTCTGGTCGCGCTGGATCTGGACGGCACCCTGCTGAACCGCGAGGGGCACGTCACCCCCCGCACCCGCGCCGCTTTGCAAGCTGCTGTGGATAAAGGCGTGTACATCGTGCCCGCCACCGGCCGTCCGCTGGCCAGTCTGCCGCCGGAGGTGGCGCAGCTGCCCGGCATCCGCTACGTTATCACCTGCAACGGTGCCGCCGTGTGGGACTTGGGCGCAGACCCCGTGGGCGCAGTGTACAGCCGCTATTCCAACGCAAAAGAGCACCGCACCAGCACCCCGGTCTGCCTGCTGCACAGCCTGATGCCGGTGGAGACTGCCCGCGAGGCCTTTGCGGTCTGCGAGAGCTGCCACGCCGACCTGCGCATTTTCTCGGACGGATACGCCTGCACCGATGCCCGCAGCATTGCGCTGGCCGCTGCCCGGGCAGCAAAGAAGGACAGCACCGAAGCGCGCCAGCCCAACGATGGCCGCTTTACCATTCTGCGGGACGCAGCCGAGTGGATGAGCCGCAACGCCTTTGCCATTGAAAAGCTCTGCGTGTTTTTTGAAAACCCGCAGCAGGCTGCGGCTGCCTTGCCCCGCTTTCATGCCGTCCCGGGCGTAGAAATCGTGCAGGGGTCGCCGAGAAACGTGGAGGTGACCGCTGCCGGTGTGGACAAGGGCGAGGCGCTGCGCGCGCTGGCCGACCGGCTGGGCGTCCCCCACGAATGCACCCTTGCGGTGGGCGACAGTGAGAACGACCGCGCCATGCTGCAAAAGGCCGGTGTGGCCGCTGTGATGGCCAACGGCATGCCGGAGATCCGGGCGCTGGCGCACCTTGTCAGCAAGGCCGACTGCGACCACGACGGCGTGGCTGAGATACTGGAAACCCTTGGCATCTGAGCCAGTTTTTGCAGCAATTTTCCAGCATTTTTACCGGCATTTGCCCCGATTTTTCGGGTCATTCGTCATTTTTGTGCAATGTATACAAGCTCTTATGCAAAACATTGTGCTTGTTGAGTATTACCAAAGACGGGCTGTTCGTTTATACTAGTATCATAAGCGCGTATGGGGGTATTGCGCCCGCAGGGGCCAGCCCGACGCACCGAGAGAGTTCAAATATAAAAGGAGAAATGCGTTATGAATCCCATCGTAGAAAAGGTCTATCAGATCGGCATTATCCCTGTTATCGCTTTCAACAGCGTTGATGAGGCCCTGCCCCTGTGCAAGGCTCTGGCTGAGGGCGGTCTGCCCGCAGCTGAGGTCACCTTCCGCACTGCCTGTGCTGAAGAGTGCATCCGCAAGATCCACGAGGAGATGCCCGAGATGCTGCTGGGTGCCGGCACCGTTCTGACCTGCGAGCAGGCCGACCGTGCTATGGCTGCCGGTGCTTCCTTCATCGTTGCTCCCGGCTTCGACCCCGAGGTCTGCAAGCACGTCATCGACAAGGGCGGCATCATGATGCCCGGCACCTGCTCCGCAGGCGAGATGCAGCAGGCCATGAACATGGGCTGCGAGGCTCTGAAGTTCTTCCCCGCTGAGGCAAACGGCGGCGTGGGCATGCTGAAGAACATCGG
>OIXU01000105.1_pt1 | contig 27006 bp, 22 predicted proteins | sample 1587921 | NCBI WGS metagenome assembly OIXU01 (sample SAMN03283238) | human gut metagenome | biome: human-associated habitat; material: feces | host: Homo sapiens | place: Peru | collected 2012
TTCTGGCGCATCTTGACGCACATTATCATCGGCTGGCCGCGGAGGATGTACTTCTCGAGGTTCTGAACCGATTCGTAGCCCCTGTCCGTCACCAGGATAACCCTCGGGAAACCGGCGTGGCTGATGTCGGTGAGGATGGTCTCCACGCTTCTGGAGTCGGGGATGTTGCCCGGAAAGGTCCTGTAATACACGGGCATATGGCTGTCAAGCGAATAGACGACGACTTCTGAAGTCTGCGGCAGAGGGACGTGCTCCTTGTTCCGGCCCCATTTGATGTCGGCGAGCGAACTGCCGTATGCGGATCTGGTCGTGGAGTCGACGGCGCACAGCTCGTCCTTGTCCAGCCTGTCGGCCCTGTACTTGAACAGGTTCATCCTTTCGGTCTCGGAGATGGACTGCGTAAGGCGGGTTATCGTCATCGGGGTAAGCTCCCTTGAGGACGGAGCCTTCTCCAGCTTCTGCCATCTGGCCGCTCTGCTCCAGCTGTTTCCGGTCGCGAATGAGTAATAGGCAAGGGTGAGGACATCATTCACGATTTCCGCGTTCTCATGGAACGTCGCCATCAGGTCCGTCCGGAGCCCCGCCTTGTCCGCGACCCGCTCCATGAGCCAGACGTCGCCATAGAAACGATTGACGTCCGCACCCTCGTATGCAGGACGGCCTTGCCTGCGATCGCTCTGAAGCTTGTCTATTTCGCTGAGGTCCCACCCTTCGGGAAAGATCAGCTTGGCCCGTTCCTCCGGAGAGGCGTACAGGTACTGCTTGCCCGGGATAAACTTGAGACCATCCGTCACAGTGCCCCAATGCAGGCAGGAGTACTTCCTCTTGCCGTCCCCGGTCACGGTATACGGATGAGTCGTCGCATACATGTAACCTCCGTTCTTGTGAAGCGACATCCGATAGACGCTGTCCGCTTTTGTGAGTCTTGCCATATCCATTGTATTACTTATACAAATATATAAATAATAATTTGAATATACAAGGGAAAAAGCGGGGATATTTAATTGTTCCCCAACTTATTACAATAAGAACTGTGGATTAATTATACAATTTAATGTTAAACTCACGATACTTATGTGTATTTATACTTTAATATAGGGAAAAATTTATCTTTCTGAGTTGTTTTTCCCTGAAAATATCATCAAAAAATACATTAGATAACAACGACACAAGAAATAGTAACAATACAAAGTATGCGAATATTGAGTCAATATTGAGCCTATAAAAACACTCATAAATACCCATTACCTTGCGTTCACTTTCTTGGTTGAGGGAGTGACTTTCTTTTTCAGTGCGCACAAAAAAAGGAGAGCCTAAGTCTAACATAATACAGCTACAGCTTATGCTTTCTACTGAAAATTTGACGTTCGATCAACTGCCGATGGCGGTGGTGGAACTTACCAGGGAGGTAGCATCTCTGAAAGAGCTTATTGACAGCAAGCTCAGTGCTACAGAAGACAAGAATATAGGGTATCAATGGCTCTCTATTGATGAACTCTGCAATTATCTGCCGGACAAGCCGTCAAAGCAGACGGTGTACGGCTGGGTTAACCAGAGGCTGATTCCGTATCACAAGACGACGAAGAGGCTTTCGTTCTTGAAGATCAAGATTGATGCGTGGATTGCGAACGGCAGTAGGAAAACCGCAAAGGAACTACGGGATGAGGCGGTAATCACTCACGGCTACAGAAAAGGAGGTGCGCTATGAGTCAGCCAAGATTATTGTCGGATATCTTGCTGGATATAGCAGCTGATTCGAACGAACCGATGGGTGCAATATTGCGTCAGTGCCCGTTCATTCAGGCAGAACTGATTCGTAGGAAGAAGATGAGTCTGGATGATCTGACTGACGAGCAGATTGACCGGCTTATTGACTGGGACCAGAAAGAGGGAGGTAAGGATAGACGATTACCCGGGAATCCACCGTCCCCGGACAAAGTTCCTTGACGTGCAGAAGGCGAACCTGACATACAGGAAACAGCGCAAGCACAGCAGGAGCCAGACGAGGAAGATTACACGCAGGCTGCTTGACCTGCTCGGCAAGATACTGAAGGAGATACGTGAGATCGAGAGGGGCAATGAGAATGCAGAAAACATGTTGACTGTCAGGGAGAAAAATGATCTGGAAATCATCACGAGGATGTACCGTCAGCAGAAAAACCACTTTCGGAACAATGACAGCAGGGAAAGCATCCCCAACAGGATAGTGAGTCTCAGCAAGTCATATTTGAGACCGATAGTGAGGGGCAAGGAAGTGAAGAGCGTCGAGTTCGGAGCGAAGGTCAACAACATATTGGTCGACGGGATATCGTTCATTGAGAAGCTGTCATTCAATGCATTCAATGAAGGGCCCCGGCTGGTGCACTGCCTGAAGATGCACAAGAGACTGTTTGGGGGCGAAGCGAAAACGGTCGGAGGAGATACGGGCTACGCGGGAACCGAAAACAGGGACTACTGCAAGGCGAACGTGATACAGACATCTTTCGTAAAAAGAGGCCGTCCGTTCGGTGAGAAGAAAAAGGAGAAAGACCTTGTCCGAAAGGAGCTTGCCAGAGTGAGGGCGACTGCGATGGAAGGCTCGTTCGGGAACCAGAAAGAGCACTACGATCTCCGGAGGGTCAAGGCCAGGACGAAGCGGACGGAAATACTTTACATCTTCTTCTGCATCCACACGGCAAACGTGGTTCAGCTGGCAGACAGGATAGAACAGAGGTCGAGTTTGGCGGCTGCCTGACACTGAAACTTGCAGCCAATGCGGTGCTCTTGTGGGGGAACTGTATTGCCATGAAAAACAGACAAAAAATCCGGTTGAGACGGCCGGAAACAGATATAAAATTGAAATTTTGATGAGTCGGACGCAGAAATTGAAGGGATTGTCTGCTGCTTCGCTCAGATTGAAAACATTTAACGACAATCCCTAACTACTTGTAATATAGTGGGAACGCTGCATTAGTGATATACATAATTCAATATTATTAGAAAATTAATAGAATAGTGGTAAATGAAGGTTACAAAGTACGAAATAGACATGCTGGATGTGAAAGCAGCAGATGCTTTTCTTATCCATTTCTTCAACGATGAGAATCACTATGAATATGTTGTACTCATTGATGGTGGTAATTATGATGATGGTAAGACAATTGCTGAATTCATAAGAACCAACTATACTCAACATTATATAGACTTAGCTATTTGTACCCATTGTGATAAAGACCATTATGGTGGACTTATTTATCTTTTGGAACAACAAAGGGACGATGGGGATGATAACATGGACATACAAGAAATATGGGTAGATGATCCTGCCAATCATGTGGAGTTGAGAAAAATCAAATGGTATCGCAAGCAAGAAACTTTAGATATTGAGGCTCGTTCAGTGTTTGGTTTAGGTGATACTAATTTAATGGAACTTATAGATGAATTGGTTGATGATAAAAAGATTAAGTTCTTCGAACCTTTTGCAGATGCTGATAATTATTCAGTTGAATCTTATATCTCTTCAAAATGGTCAGGACTGATAACCATCATAGGTCCGACTGTAGATTATTATTCGGATTTGGTTCCTGATTTTCGTAATGATTTACAGAAGAAAGATTATGAAACTGATGAAAATGAAGACTCTTCTGTAGAATTGACAGAAGGTCAAGTATATAGCAAAACTCTAGAGGGTGCAGGAGATGACCCTTCTCCACATAATCAAAGTAGTGTTATTGTTAAGTTTGTTCCTGATGATGAAAAGGTGTTCCTATTTATGGGTGATGCTGGAAGAAAAGCTTTTGAAAATATGTCGAAAGAAAATATTGATTCTATTCAAAATGTATATTGGTTGAAAGTTCCCCATCATGGGAGTAAATATAATATAAATAATGATATGATAAATCATATACATCCTAAGGTTGCTTATATTTCAACAGAAAAGTATGGGCATTATTTGAGTAAGGCTTTGGTAAATGCTTTAAAGAAAACTGGTTCAGATGTGTATTCGACTAATGTGAATGGGAGTATGTGTCATCATCATAATACCATAACTCATGCAGGATATTCAAAAGCTAAGCCTTTATAATTATGACTGGAGAAAAGAAAATCGGCTTGGCTCTATCAGGTGGAGGCTATAGAGCTGCTGCCTATCATATTGGGACATTACGAGCACTCCATAAACTTAATGTCCTTGATAAGGTAGATGTTATATCGTCTGTATCGGGAGGTTCCATAACGGCTGCTTACTATGTCCTAAATAAGGATAAAGGATTTGATACGTTTGAGAAATCCTTTAAGGAGAAGCTGAAACATAATGTTTTATGGATAGCCATTATAGAACTTTTATTGGTAATTGGATCGATCATTAATATAGTTTGGTTTTCTCCAGATGGTTATGGCGTGGGGGCTTTTGTTGGATGTATAGTATTACTTTTATTGGTATGGTATTATGTTTTGCCAGTAAGTAAATTTATAGAATGGGCATATTCTTTGTTGTTCTTTAAAAAAGCAAAATTAGACTCCTTGCCAGATTCTCCAGTTCTTGCTATTAATTCTACGGATTTATCTACAGGTAATCAGTTTACTTTCTCACAGGATAGGATGACCTGTTATCCTTATAGAAAAAATATACAGTTTAAAACTTCAGGCTTTCCATTAGCAAGAGCAGTGATGGCATCGTCATGTATTCCACAAATATTTTCACCGATAAAGATAGGCAAAAAGTATAGGACGGGTAAAAGCCTAAGGAAACCATTATTAGTAGATGGAGGTCTTTATGACAACCAGGGTGCACATAAGTTTGAAAGTTCAGATAGTCACTATGCTGTGGATTATGCAATTGTAAGTGATGCCGGTAATTCAGAAATATCGTCAAAATGGTGTGTTAATCCTATAGGAACAATGATCATGACATCTGAGATATTAATGAAGCGTATCAGGAATTTCCAACGACAACACAATAGTTACATACCAGACTGTAAGAAAAAGGTATTGTATGCATACAATGATTTAATGTGGAATAATTATGAGAGTTTTCCTAGACGATTTGTTCAAAATATCAAGGATGGTTATATAACTAAACAAGTTCTTGATGCACATGGAATAACAAGCGAAATGCTTTCTCAATTAAATAGTGATGCTCTGACATCAGAATATGCTTTCAATGATATCCTTTCATTAGTAGAGAAAAATATAGGTTGGCAACAACTTTTGCAACGTGTTCCCAAGAATAATTTCGTTGCCGTAAAAGTTTGCACTAATTTGGTTGGGCTTACAGATGAAAAAATAAATGCTTTGATAGAGCATTCTGAGTGGATGACAGAAGTACAAGTACGTTTGCATTTTCCTTTCTTGTTACATAGTGACTGTCGTGAAATGTTCAAATAGTTTTTGGCTTTTCTAACGAATTGATTAATAAAGTGATATTAATTTCGTAACTTTGAAAAAGGAAAAAAGATTCCCCCAACCACCGACGAAAGTGAGAAATTGAGGGAATCGCAAAAATAATCTGCATGTCAAAGGCACGATATTATTCTGAAATAGCGCCAAACATTGCGTTTCCGGAGTTCAATTTTTACGAGCTCTACTATTCAACTTTCGAGAAGAGCGAATTGGGCAGGATAAAGAAGCTGCTCCCTCTCCGCGAGATGGCAGAGAACTTCGGTCCGGTAAGGAAAAGCATGAGGCCGAAGCTGGGACGCAGGTCGTTCTTCACTCCTGAAGGGAAAGTTGCCCTGATGTTCCTGAAGATGTACACGGGACTGAGCTGCCCGAAACTGATGGAACAGCTGAACGGCAACATCCACTACCAGATATTCTGCGGCGTGATAATAGATCCGACACGCCCATTGACAAACTATTAGCTGTTGGACGATATAATGAAGGAACTTACCAGAGTGATGACGACTGCGATGGAAGGCTCGTTCGAGACACGGAATGAGCACTATAATCTCCGAAGGGTCAAGGCCAGGACAAAGCGGACGGAAATCCTGTACATCTTCTTCGGCATCCACACGGCAAACGTGGTGCATCTGGCGGACAGGATAGAGCAAAGGGCGCGTTTGGCGGCTGCCTGATAGGGAAACTTGCCGTCAATGCGGAGCTCTTGTGGAGGAACTGTATCCTCGCCATGAGAAACAGACAAAAAATCCGGACGAAACGACCGGATACAGATATAAAACTGAAATTTTGATGAGTCGGACGCAGAAATTGAAGGGATTGGCCGCAGCTTCGCTCATATTGAAAACATTGACAATCCCTAATCAACGCAAAACATTTTTATGCAACTTATATTACTTTCAGGCGGATCAGGCAAGCGTTTATGGCCACTGAGCAATGATACTCGCAGCAAGCAATTCTTACCATTATTGGCTTCTCCTAATGGTGGGGTGGAGTCAATGATACAGCGAGTGGTGCGCCAAATACGAGAATCAAAGCTTACTGATAATATAACGTTTGCGACTAATTCAGTACAATGTGATTATATCATTAATCAATTGGGCGAAGATGTCAGTGTAGTTACTGAACCTGAACGCCGTGACACATTCCCAGCTATTGCACTTGCAAGTAGTTATCTTTCTAAAGAAAAGAAATGTAGTAGTGACGAAGTCGTCGTCATTATGCCTTGTGACGTATATACAGAATCGAGTTATTTCGCGACTATAGGCAAAATGGTGGAAACTGTTGAAAAGAACGTTGCTGACCTTGTGCTAATGGGGATTACACCAACATATCCCAGTGAGAAGTTTGGATATGTGATGCCAAAGAAAGATGACTTGATGGACGGCATTGCTATGGTGGAGCGCTTTCTCGAGAAACCTAATGTTGAAAAGGCGAAGGAACTTCTTGCTCAGGGTGCATGCTGGAATGGTGGCGTGTTTGCGTTCCGTCTTGGTTATATGATGAATATCGTTGATCAATATTTCAAGACAGACACATTTAAGGAAACCCACAGACGCTATACCGAGTTTCCAAAAATCAGTTTTGATTATGAAGTCGTTGAAAAAGCAAAATCAGTAGCAGTCGTTCCTTTTGCCGGCGAGTGGAAAGACCTTGGCACGTGGAACGCCTTGTGTGAGGAATTGCCAAGTACTCATATCGGCAATGTGATGATGGGAGATAACAACGTAAATACACATGCTGTTAATGAATTGGATATCCCCGTTTTCTGCGATGGTTTGAAGGATGTCATTGTCGCCGCATCGCCAGATGGTATAATGGTGTGCAACAAGCAGAATTCGGAGAAGATAAAGGATTACGCCAACAAACTTACAACGCGTCCAATGTATGAGGAGCGTCGCTGGGGCTCCTACAGGGTGTTTGATAATTCGAAGTTTGAAGACGACACAAATTCTTTAACAAAGGTAATAAATATCTATGCCGGAAAAGACATAAGTTATCATTTGCATCATCATCACAGTGAGATATGGACGTGTATTGCAGGTGAAGGTGTCTTTGTGCTGGACAGAGAATGCAGGGAAGTCAAGAGAGGTGATGTGATGAACATTCCACTCGGACATCTTCATGCTATAAAGGCGATAACTGATATGACATTCATTGAGGTGCAAATAGGCAATCCTCATGAGGAGGATGATGTTGAAAGTCTTGAATGGAAGTGGAAAGAGTAGTATAGAGAAATCTGAGGCATTTGCTAAATGTTTGAGGTCGAGAGATACCATATAAATGGAAACTCGTAATTGATATTTTGATTAGAAATATGAAACAATTGATAATCAGTGTGATAAGCCATATTAGGGGGGGTATTATGGACTTAAAGCAACTATCGTAGAAAGAGTTATTCCGAGTCTCCCTAGTAAAACACTCAGAAATTGGCTAATTCGTTTATCTGGAGTGAAGGCATCTAAGAATGTTCATTTCTATCCAGGTTTCATTGTTAGGAATCCTAATGGGCTTGTAATTGAAGATGGCGTTAATATAGGTCCAAAATGTTTGCTTGATGCACGAAGAGGATTAACTATTCGAAGTAATGCAGTCGTTGCATATGAGGCGATTATTTGGACCTTAAACCATGATTACAATGATATTCATTTCAAAGGAAAAGGGGCTCCGACAGAAATTGGAGAATATGCATGGATATGTAGTCGTTCTATCATTTTACCAGGACTTAAGATAGGCAAAGGGGCTATTGTGGCGTCTGGAGCTATAGTTACAAAAGACGTCCCCGATTATGCAATTGTCGGTGGCGTTCCAGCAAAAATCATCGGTTATAGGGAGGAAAATAAATATCAATATGGCTACCATTATGAAAGTGACACAATGCATTTATATTAGCGTTTAATATGCAAACATCAACAAGAGTAATTTTTAATACCATCGTACTTTATATAAAAGTTATATTATCGTTAGCAATAGCGCTTGTATCGGTGCCGTTGGTTCTTAGAGCATTGGGTGCGAGCGATTATGGTCTATATAATCTTGTTGCAGGACTTATAGCAATGCTTGCTTTTCTGAATAACTCTATGACGGTTTCATCTCAACGGTTCATGTCCGTTGCAATGGGAGAAAAGAATGATGAGAAGATAAACTCAATTTATAATACAAGTTTTGTGCTTCATTTCATACTGGGTGTTCTTGTCGTCATAGCTTTTGAGATTATTGGAGTATTTGCTATTGATCGACTGAACATTCCAGCAAACAGAATGTGGTGTGCAAAAGTAATCTTTCAATTTCTGATATTTAGTACTTTTGCAAAAATCATATCAGTTCCGTTTGATGCTCTTATTAATGCAAAGGAGGATTTATTAGTATTTTCAATCATTGAATTAATTGATTCCATATTGATGTTAGTTGTAGCGGTATCCCTCACTTTTATATCTGGAGATAAATTGATTTTTTATGGTCTATCTGTTGCAATAATCTCTATTCTAACTTTGTTTATGAAATTTGGGTGGTGCAAAAAAGCATACAAAGAATATTCAATAGATATTAAAAGACACAGAGGAAAGTTTCGTTCAAAAGAAATGCTAGGATTTACTGGGTGGAATCTCTTTGGAGGGCTCGCGATTATCGCAAGAAACCAGGGAGTTGCTGTAATAATAAATCTTTTTTTAGGGACAATTGCAAATGCCGCCTATGGCATAGCGAATCAGATAAATGGAGCAATCGGAAATTTTTCTTCAACTTTCCAAAAGGCGATAAATCCCCAACTAATGAAAAGTGAGGGGATGAAGGACCGCAATAGGTTAGTTAGGATATCGTACATTTCATCTAAATTTTCGGTTTTGGCATTAGCTCTTTTTGCGGTGCCGCTTATAATGGAGATGGATGAAGTCTTATCTTTATGGTTGAAAGATGATATTCCTCCATTTACGATGAGACTAGCACAGTGTATTTTAATGTTATCCATCGTATATCAATATTCTGTTGGTATAATGTCTGCAATTCAAGCTACTGGTAATATTCGAAATTATCAGATAACGATGGGAATAATACTATTATCAAATGTGCCGGTATCGTTTCTGATTCTTAAGTTTGGATATCCAATTTATTATACAACAATGGCCTTTGTGTTGCTTGAAATTATTTCTCTTTTTGTTCGATTAATTATGGCATCCAGATTAACAGGAATGAAGATAAAAGAATATGTAAAAGATGTTATTATTCCTACATTAATTATTGTAATAATTCCGACTATAATTGCTTTAATTCCGCATTTTATAATTAAACAGTCAGTTATCCGACTTTTTTTTGTATGTGGCACTTATGCAATTCTATATATTATTTTGACCTATAGGTTCGCTTTGGATAAAAGTCAAAAGACACTTGTTGTTTCAAAAATTAACAATTACCTTAAAAGCAGAAAATGAAAATTGGATTATTAGCTTACCATGCCGCATGTAATTTTGGCGCTTTTTTGCAGTTGCTATCTACGGTAGAATATATCAAAAAAATAGGATATGATCCTATAGTTATAAACTGGGTCCCAAAAGATTTTCGAGAGGACTATGAAAGAAGATCTTTGGAGGAAGTCAGAAAATTATATTCGAAATTACAGCAACAGTATTATCATCTTTCTGAATTGTGCGAAACGGCAGTAGATGTTGCACATGTAATTAAAGAGCAAAGTATTAAAGCGGTTATTGTTGGAAGTGATGCTGTAACCCAACACCATCCATTAAGGAGTAGAATCGTTTTTCCTTGTAAACGAATTATTGCGATAGCGCATCCGACCAGTGATCGAATGTTTCCTAATTGTTTTTGGGGTATTTTTAATGACTATCTGGAGAAACCTGTACCTGTGGCTCTAATTTCAGGTTCTTCACAAGATTCTAAGTTTTATTACATAACGGGAAAGACAAAGGAACGTATGAAAGCTGCGATACTAAAGTATTGTTATGTGTCTGTTCGAGACGAATGGACTCAAAAAATGGTATCATATTTAACCGATGAAGAAATTCATCCTTCAATAACGCCTGATCCTGTTTTTGCTTTTAATCAAAATGCTTTGCACTTTGTCCCTTCAAAAGAAGAGATTCTTAAAAAATATTGCCTTCCTGATGATTATATGATATTAAGCTTTAAAGGGACTAAGTCGGTTAGTCAAGACTGGATTGATGATTTCCAAGTACTGGCAAATAATAAAGGTATTTCGTGTGTTAAACTACCATATGCCGATGCCCAAGCCTTTGGTAATGTTCAATATTCTGTTGGTGATGTTATAACACCTATTGAATGGTATGCTCTTATTAAATACTCTAGAGGCTACATAGGAAATAATATGCACCCAATTGTAACCTCTCTTGCTAATGGCGTTCCATTTTATAGTTTTGATAATTATGGAATCATCAAAAATCATGGACTAGATACTGATGGAGAATCAAGTAAAATCTATCATATCTTGAACGCTGCTGATTTTCTTTCCAATAGGGTATATATAAGAGGACCTAGGTATAAGATGCCTTTGCCGTGCCATGTTTTCGATTCCATTATGAATTTTGATAGAAAAAAAGAAATGATTTTTGCTAAATCATATTTGGATAAATATAATGAAATGATGAGACAGGCCATATCTTCAATAGAAGCCATATTGTGCCAAGAAGATATGTCAAAGAAATAAGATAATTATGAATTCAGTATTGAAAATAAGAGATACTAAGCTGAATATATATATGCTAATGTTGGCATTGTTCCCAGTATTTAACCTATATTATTTTGGCAGTACATCTTTTTACTTACCTCAAGTAATTACAGTATTATTATTTGGTATCTCTTTGTTTAACCATAGACCAATAAATCTAATAATACCTTGGACATACTTGCTGTGCTGGGCTTATGTCGCATTTCATGACATCTTTTTTGTTTCTCCATTCAAATTCACTAAATTGCTCCCTGGGGGAATAAATTTTTTTCTGTTTTCAATTGGATGGATATTGTTCGCCAGAAATTTCGACCTGAATAAACTCAGGAAGTACGTATTTTATGTTTTCGCTATCGCTGCATTGTTATTTTTCTACCAAAATGTTGCGTATTATGTTTTGGGACAAGGAACGTCTGTAATTTTGCCGATTTCTAATCATTTGAATTATGGAGATTTTACTTTTAGTGAGTTACAAGTCCATCAGAAGACACATTTTGCTGGCCGTTTCTCATCTATCTTTGCTGAGCCATCATATTGGGCGCAGTATTGTGTTGTTGCTCTGTGTTTGGAATTATTCAGTGAAGAGAACAGAATTAAATTGTTTTCCGGAAAAGCTTTGTTAATAGCTGCTGTTTTGTTGGCAATACAATCAGGAGTTGGTGTCCTCTGTTTAGGACTATTGCTATTAATTAAGTTATATCAAATTATATTCATAAACAAAGATGCTTCGAAAGTAAGATATCTAATTCTTCTTTTGCCAGTTGTATGCTATGCAGCATATGTCTATGTATCTTCAGACATTGGGCAAGCGTTGGTTGAAAGGGGCAATAATATAAGTTCCGTCCAGGGAGCAGGTGGAAGAAGTTCATTCTTAAGATTATTTTATGGATGGGAGTATTTGGCTGCACAACCTTTAGACACATTGTTTTTCGGTTCAAACGAACTTATTGGAATATCCTCTGATGGTGAATCTTTCTTTAATTGTGCGTCGTATTTTACATTAATGCATGGTATTTTGGGTTTTTCTCTTTTAGTGCTGTTTTATTTTTCTAGCGCAAGAAAAAATGGATTGCTATCAGCAGTTGCAGCATTAACGCTATTGTCGATATCTATGATGGAGGCTATTTATTTAAGTCCAATTATGTTGCTACTTACTGTAGTAGTTGTGGCATCTCAAAAAACAATACAGAAGGTTACATTATGAAAATACTATATTTGTCAACACCATCTTTTGCAGATTGTGACATACCATTAGTACGAGCTATGCAGTCGAAAGGTCATGACGTGACATACCTTTTGATGCTGGCTCCTCATAATCTACAATATACTATAATTGATATAAAGAAAAAGTATCCCCGTACAGGGGTATTCCCTTCAAGTGTTTATCCTGAACTTAAAGCCTTCGATGGTTATATTGATATGGATAAGTTCTTTGTTGCAAATAGAACTAGTAATAAGAGTTATTCACTTGCCTATTGGAAAAAGACGCTTGCGATATATCGTTTTATCAGGAAAAATAAGTTTGATATTATTCACACACCATGCTTATTTGGTTTAAAACGTATGCTCTTTTATTTTGCAGGCTGCAAAGTGGTAACAACAATACATGATCCTTTTCCTCACACTGGCGAAAAGAATAGAACATCTATTCAAAACAGGAAAATAGCAGTTCGTTATAGTAAAGGTATTATCTTGTTAAATAACCGACAGAAAGATGAGTTTTGCTCATTTTATAATGTTAGTCCGAATAGGTTATGTATTAACAAACTTGGAGTATATGAGAACATTGCATTGATGGCCTCTGATGTAAAAACTCTCAAAAAGAATAACATTTTGTTCTTCGGTAGAATATCACCATATAAGGGTATAGAGTATTTATGCAAAGCTATGGAAATTGTACGAAAAGAAGTTCCAGATGCAACTCTTACTATCGCTGGTAGTGGCAAGTTATACTTTGATATAAAACCATATCTAACTGAAGGTTATATAGATTTGCAAAACCGTTTTATTCAAACATATGAAATAGCAACACTGTTGAGGCAATGTGCAATATGTGTATGTCCCTATATAGATGCGACTCAAAGCGGAGTTATTATGACTAGTTTTGCATTATCCAAGCCTGTTATTGCTTCAAATGTGGGTGGTTTAGCAGAGATGATTGATGAAGGAAAATCAGGGTTATTGGTTGAACCAAAGAATCCTATAGCCCTAGCTGATGCAATAATAAAACTTTTAAATAATCCTAATGAATTAAAGCGAATGAAGGCATACATCACGGAATCTTATTATGAAGGTAAGAATTCTTGGAGTAGTATTGCTGATACATATTTTGATTTTTATAGCAGAATCCTATGATAACAGTGTTACAATTTATTTCTTCGCTTTCTGATGGTGGAGCCGAAACTTTGGTGAAAGATTACGGAATACTATTTAAGCGGCATTCTGAATTGCAAATTAGATGTGTGTTGGTCACTCTCCATAATATTAAAGATAGTGCGAATTACAGAAGACTTCAAAACTCTGGTGTCGAGATTGTCTCTATTTACAACCATTACAATAAACTGATTAGTTTACATAGACAGTTATTTGGTTCTTGGTATGTCCCGAGAAGACTCTCGCGGATTATTGAGAAATTTCAGCCAGATGCAATTCATGTTCATCTCGGTTTATTAAGATATCTACTTCCAATCAGTAATAGACTCAAGAACATCAAACTTCTATATACATGCCATAATGAGCCAGCAGTAATGTTTGGTCATGGTAATGGTGAAAAAGAAGCAGCTACGTTTCTTCTTAAAAACAATCATCTTCAAATGATAGCTCTTCATGAGGAGATGAGGGTTCAACTTAATGCTATGTTTGGAATTGATAATACTGTTGTGGTTAATAATGGAGTTGACTTCACATCATTTCGTGAAATAAAGGAGAATAAGGACCAAATTCGCATGGGATTAAATATTCCTAAAGATGCTTATGTTGTTGGCCACATAGGAAGGTTTACAAACCAGAAAAATCATCTGTTTTTGATAGAGATATTTGCAAAACTATACGAGAAGAACCCGGATTCATTCCTGTTGTTGATTGGAGCTGGCCCGACAAGAGAGAAGGTTGTTCAAAAAGCATTAGAGTTAGGAGTTCAAGGACGAATGCTTATCCTATCTAATAGGACGGACATCCCTCAGCTTTTAAAATGCATGGATGTCTTTTTATTCCCTTCGCTGTTTGAAGGGCTCTCCGTCACTCTAGTAGAAGCTCAAGTTGCTGGTTTGCGATGCGTTATATCTGATACAATTAAGCCGAATAATGTGCTAGTAGAATCGACGATACAAGTGCCTTTAAGAAGTTCAACAGATGAGTGGTGTGATGCAATATTAGATGTCAACCGTAAAAGTGCTTCGCATTATGATATATCTGCTTTTGATATGAATCAGGTTGTAGAATACTTAGCAAAACTATATAATGAACAATAAATATGGGAAGGACTATTAGAGAAATTATTAGAAAGCCCTCTCTGTTATTCATGACTTTTGGACATAGAGAGTTTTTTAATTGGATGGATGATGAGACTTACATCAAAAAGGTTTTCAAAATATCCATGGGAAAGGATCTTAATCTTGAAAATCCACAAACTTTTAGTGAGAAATTACAGTGGATGAAATTACATGATCGGAATCCTCTTTATACTAAGTTGGTAGACAAGTATGCGGTAAAGAATATCGTAGAACAGAAGATAGGTGCTCAATATATCATACCAACTTTAGGAGTGTGGGAAAAATTCGATGATATAGATTTTGATAAACTTCCTAATCGGTTCGTTCTTAAATGTACCCATGATAGTGGAGGATTGATTATCTGTAAGGATAAAAGTAAACTGGATATAGATAAGGCACGAATAAAAATTAATAAGTGTTTAAAGCATAATTATTTTTGGGGAGACCGAGAATGGCCATATAAGAATGTGCCGCCAAGAATAATTGCCGAGGCGTACATGGAGGATTCCAAAACTTCGGAGCTCCGTGATTATAAGTTTTTTTGTTTTGATGGGCAAGTGAAAGCTCTATTTATTGCAACAAATCGGTCTAAAGGAGCTCAGGAAACAAGGTTTGATTTCTTTGATGAGAACTTCAATCACCTTCCGTTTACTAATGGTCATCCTAATGCAGATGTGATGCCGGAAAAGCCTATGTGTTTTGATGAAATGAAACAGATTGCAGCCACTCTTTCGAAAGGAATTCCTCAGGTAAGAGTTGACTTATATGAGGTGGATGGTAGGGTTTATTTTGGAGAAATGACTTTTTTCCATTGGAGTGGTCACATGCCTTTTGAACCTGAGGAATGGGATTACAAGTTTGGATCTTGGATTAACTTAAATAGGAAAAAGGATGAATAGAGTTATTGACAATGTCCTTCACCGGTTACTATGTATGAAGTGGCATCGAGAGTTAGATTGTCAGTATAGGAACGTATTGAAACTTAATAATATATCTAGTACTGATAAATCTAAGGAAAAGTTGTGGATGCGGAAATGGGGGGGGTATAAAGTGCCTATCTCTGCATTGCAATATAGAGTGTTTCGTAATTATATCGGTGATGATATCAACATTGTTCCAGAAGAAGTGCTTCATTTGGTTATAGAGCCCGTACTCAATTCCAAAATGGCGGCTGGTTTTTATGGAGATAAAAACTTTTTTGAAAAGATTTTACCTCCGTCTTATCTTCCCAAAACAATACTTAGAAAGATAAGGGGACAGTTTTATGATAAAGATTATAAAATAATAGATTTGAATAATTTTCATATAGCGGAAATTTTATGTGGAGTTGAAGCTAAGAAACTAATAATTAAACCATCTGTTGATGGTGAGTCGGGTCGTGGGGTACTTCTTTTTAACTTTTGTGATTCGGACAAATGTTGGAAGTCAAATAACATAATTCTGACAAAAGACTATTTGACAAAGTATTTGGGTGACGACATAATCATACAAGAAGCTATTGAACAACATGCTGCAATTGCGAAATTTAATTCTTCTTCAGTTAACACTTTAAGGTTAGCTGTATATCGCTCCGTAAAAGATGAGCAGTGCCATGTTACAGGTGCTATAATGAGAATTGGAAATCACGGAAGTGTTGTTGACAATGCTCATCAAGGTGGCTGTTTCATTGGTATTAATAAAAATGGAAAACTAAATCATTTGGTTTGCAATCAATATGGACAAACTTGTCAAACATTTAATGGTATAGATTTTAGTCAGGATTTCTATTATCCGGAGTGGAAATCAGTCATTTTATTTGCAAAAGATGTTTGTAAACATATTATTCACCATAGATTGGTTGCTTTAGATATCGCCGTGGATACAAACGGATCGCCAAAATTAATTGAGTATAATATTACGCCGGGGTCATTTAGTAGTTGGCTTTTTCAATATTCCGTAGGGTCAATATTTGGAGATTTTACTGATGAAATTTTGGAATACTGTCAGATGATTACGAATAGGACTCCAACATATAAGTTAAAGTAGAAATGCGAACACAATACGCATATATTGAAGACTTAATTATCTGAGATTTCTTTGAATTTAGATTTGTATTATTGAATAATTGAGCATTGCATGTTGAATACAGAAACGAAATTAATGTGTGTTGCGATCTGTTTGGAGTACTGATGAAATGCCAAGCCCGTAAGAAAAAAGCTAAAGTATTAAGATATCACCATAAACATTTACGTAGGATGAATACTATATATTTTGTAAGTCGTGCAAAAACGTCAGGTCCCATTAATCAGGGATTGAATATTTTAACTGGCATGAAACAGAATGGGCGAGTCCACTCTACTTTTGTTACTTTATCGCCAGAAGTCGCAGAAGACACATGGCTTTATAGATATAAAGAGGCAGGAATTAATATAGCGCAATTTAATGTGCCGTTGTGGAAGACATTGTTTGCAATACCAAAATTGCGGCGATATGTGAAAAATAACGCTATTGATGTTATTCATGCAAGTGGTTTGAGAGTATGCTTTGTTGCATTGTTTGCTCACACTAAGGCTAAAATAGTTATAACACAACGATGTAATCCAAATGAGATAGCAGAAAGGTATTCACCTTTGATACAGCCGTTCTTTAATTGTTTTTATTTATGGCTAATAAAGAAAATGGATGTGATTGTAGCATGCTCGAAATCAATACAGAAGATTTTGATAAAAGACTATCATATAAATGCAGAGTGTGTTCAAAATGGTGTTAATACAGAATTCTTTAAACCGCTCTCAAAAGATGCAAAGCAAAGACTTAGAAAACGGTTGAATTTGCCAGTTGATAAGAAAGTCTATTTGGTGTTAGGAAGTTTTAGACATAGAAAGAACAATGGTCTGATTGTTGAGGCTTTTAAGAGATTGAATCCAAAAGATTCTGTCGTTGTATTTGTAGGCCGTGGAGCTGAAGAAGAAATGCTTAAAGAAAGTGCTAAAGGATTCCATAATATTATTTTTATTGGGCATACTAATACACCTATTGACTATCTGCAATCAGCGGATATTTTGATATCTGCATCATTGGCAGAGGGCTTACCTAATACGGTATTGGAAGCAATGTCTTGTGCTCTTCCTTGTATTTTATCTAATATTGGTCCTCATGAGGAAATTGTTGAAGGTACAGAAGCTGGAACTATTTTTGATAAAAATAGTGTTGATGAACTTTGTTCTTGTATATGTGATGTGTCTTCATGGAATTTAGAAGAGAAATCTAAAATTGCACGTAATGTTGCTGTAGAGAACTTTGGAATAAAGTCACTAGCTGCAAAGTACGAGTCAATATATAAGGAAGTTATAAATATGAAATAATATAATAGTAATATGACTCCATTTTCAATAATAACATCAATATATAAAAATGATAAACCAGAGTTTGTGAGAGTAGCTTTGGATAGTATGCTCATAAATCAAACTGTAAAGCCAACAGAGATAGTACTTGTACGTGATGGACAGGTGCCTGAGGTACTTGATAAACTGTTGAATGAGTATGAGGCTCGCTATTATGAAGTATTCAATATTATACGTTTGAAGCAGAATGGTGGTCTTGGCAAGGCTTTGAAACTAGGAGTAGAGTCTGCAAAATATGATATCATAGCCAGAATGGACAGTGATGATATTTGTTTGCCAAATCGATTTGAACTTCAGCTGCAATATTTGGAACAGCATCCAGAAGTGGATATTATTGGTGGACAAATGACAGAATTTATTGACACACCAAACAATATAGTTGGCAAACGGGTAGTTCCTTGCGTTAATGACGAAATATATGATTTCATGAAGGGTCGTTGTGCATTGAATCATGTAACAGTGATGTTCCGAAAAGATGCGGTATTGAAAGTAGGTAACTATCAGGATTGGTTTTGGAATGAAGATTACTATTTGTGGGTACGTATGATGATTGCAAAGTGTAAGTTTGCAAATTTGCCAGATGTGCTAGTTAATGTCCGTTCTGGTGCTGATCAGTATGCCCGTAGAGGTGGTCGTAAGTACTATGAGAGTGAGAAGGGTATCAAAAAACTCCAATTAGACAACAAGATGATTACAAAGATGGAATATCGCTATTTTGTGGCTCAAAGATATATAATTCAGATACTTATGCCTAATTGGTTGAGAGGTTGGGTATTTAGAACATTAGCAAGAAAGAAATAAACAACGATATGAAAATAGGAATAATCACTCACTATGATGTGCATAATCATGGCGCTATTCTGCAAATGAATGCGCTGATAAAAGTACTTCGTCAGAAATTTAATGCCGATGCACACGCTTTGCAGTTTGACAAGAACTATGATTTCTTGGGTAGAGAACTTAAAGCAAAGTATGAAATTGGAATTAAATCGGTAGGTATTTATGTGAAGTATCTTTTTGAGAGAGGCTTGAAAGTGTTTTTGTTTAATGTAAAGAAGAAATGGTTGTTTGAAGAGTTTAAGAAACGTGAGGACTTGATAGGTAACTATTATAGTGAAAGTAAAAATCTTGATGCTGTAATTGTCGGTAGTGATGAGGTGTTTGCCCTTCATACTGGTCCTACACCTGTACTTTTTGGACATGCTCTTCCTACAGATAAGGTTTTTGCATATGCGGGCTGTTTTGGTCCGACGAAGATTGACGATATCAAGAAATTGCATTGCGAGGCATTTGTTGGGAGTGGTTTGGCTTCAATGAAAGGACTGGCAATGCGTGACCAAAACTCTATCGATATTGCAAAGGTATTGACAGGTAGGGATTCCAAGTTGGTGGTGGATCCTGTTATTCTCTATGGATATGAAGAGGAATTGAAGGAATTAAAAGACCCTAAACTTCCTAAGTACCTTTTGGTATATGCTTATGAGACTCGCATGAATGCTCCAGAAGAGACCAAGAAGATTGTGGAGTATGCTCATAGTCATGGATTGAAGGTGGTATGTCCAGGATTCTATCATGGATGGGCCGATATCAATATTAATACTGATCCGGTGGAGTTATTACGTTACTTTAAGTATGCTGATTGTGTTGTGACAGATACATTCCATGGAAGTGTTATGTCTATCATTACAGGCAGAGAGTTGGCTGTTAAGCTTCGTGACAATAGCAACAAGTTGCTGAATTTGCTGAAGGAGTATGGCTTGGAAAATCGAGTTGTTGATGGTAGCTGGAATCTTGATTCTATCTTTGCAACGAAGCAAGACAATGAATATGTAGCCAAAGAGGTAGTTCGCAGAAGAGAGGATTCTATGTCTTACCTGAAAGAAATGATAGAATTGTAACGATATGAATATTCAGGATAAAAATACATTGCACGAATGCACCAGTTGTCAGATGTGTGCAGTTGTTTGTCCTAAAAAAGCAATCGGCATTCATCTAAATCAGGACGGTTTCTACCGTCCTGTGATTGACGGGGAGAAGTGTGTGGATTGTGGTATTTGCAAGAGTGTATGCTATAAGTACACAAATATTCCAGAATATAAAGATGTAGACAAGCTTCTCAACTATGCAGCTTCAGCCAAGAGTGATGAGGTTGTTAGTGGTACAACGTCTGGAGGTCTTGGTGATATTCTTTGTGAACAGCTTGTGAATGAGGGGTACTTGTGTGTTGGAGTGACGTATAATACAGAGAAGAACATTGCTGTAGATGCAGTTGCTAAAACACGTGAGGAGAGTCTTTCGTTCAGAGGGTCGAAGTATATTCAGTCTTATACGTACGATGCGTTTAAGTCAATTGTAGACAATCACTTAAACGACAAGGTCGCTGTATTTGGTACTCCATGTCATATATTTGCCATTGACAAGTATTTGAAGAAGCATAAAAAACGTGATAACTTTGTCCTTATTGACATCTATTGTCATGGTTGTCCATCGATGAATGTATGGAAGAGGTATCTTGAATATGTGAATGATAAAACTCATGAAAAATCGTATGATTATGTGAGTTTCAGAAGTAAGGCATACGGATGGGGTAGTTATTATGTCGCCCAGATGAAGAAAGGTGGCAAAACTCTGTTTACAAGTCCCAAGATTAACGACAAGTTCTATACATTATTCTTCTCGGATGTGTTACTTAACGAATCTTGTTATGATTGCAAACTCAGAAGCACGATGGATTCTACGGATATCCGTATTGGAGATTTTTGGGGAAAGGCTTACTTGAAGAACACAAGAGGTGTTTCGCTTGTGACTGTGAATCATGCATCAGAGAAAGGTAAGGCATTGTTTGAAAAAGTTAAGGATAAGATAACATACAAACAACATCCTGCAACAGATTGTATCAGTTATCAAAGTTGGGGATTGAAGTATGATATTGAATCGGAATTAAGAAAGAAGCTGTTTGCTTCTTTAGCAGACTCAAGGCGGACAATTGAAGATACAGTTAGGATTTTCTGGCAAAGCAGATCTTTGAAAGCAAGGTTAAAGCAGAAAGCAAAGAATTTCATCCTCTTGATGCCAAGACCGGTGGTAGCATTCATCAAAGGATTGATATGAATAAGCAATGTGTTTGCTTAAAATAGACATAATCTAGGTCATGTCGGGAATTCCTAAAAGACTTTTGGGTTTTATTAACTGACTGATTGATTGATAATATAACGGAAATTCTCTAGCTTTGATAAAGGGAAAAGAATTCCCCCAACTACCGACGAAAGTGAAAAAAAAGGAATCGCAAAATTAATCTGCATGTCAAAAGTGTGAATTATTTCTGAAATAGAGCCAAACATTGCGTTTCCGGAGTTCAATTTTTACGAGCTCTACTATTCAACTTTCGAGAAGAGCGAATTGGGCAGGATAAAGAAGCTGCTCCCTCTCCGCGAGATGGCAGAGAACTTCGGTCCGGTAAGGAAAAGCATGAGGCCGAAGCTGGGACGCAGGTCGTTCTTCACTCCTGAAGGGAAAGTTGCCCTGATGTTCCTGAAGATGTACACGGGACTGAGCTGCCCGAAACTGATGGAACAGCTGAACGGCAACATCCACTACCAGATATTCTGCGGCGTGATAATAGATCCGACACGCCCATTGACAAACTATTAGCTGTTGGACGATATAATGAAGGAACTTACCAGAGTGATGACGACTGCGATGGAAGGCTCGTTCGAGACACGGAATGAGCACTATAATCTCCGAAGGGTCAAGGCCAGGACAAAGCGGACGGAAATCCTGTACATCTTCTTCGGCATCCACACGGCAAACGTGGTGCATCTGGCGGACAGGATAGAGCAAAGGGCGCGTTTGGCGGCTGCCTGATAGGGAAACTTGCCGTCAATGCGGAGCTCTTGTGGAGGAACTGTATCCTCGCCATGAGAAACAGACAAAAAATCCGGACGAAACGACCGGATACAGATATAAAACTGAAATTTTGATGAGTCGGACGCAGAAATTGAAGGGATTGGCCGCAGCTTCGCTCATATTGAAAACATTGACAATCCCTAATCAACGCAAAACATTTTTATGCAACTTATATTACTTTCAGGCGGATCAGGCAAGCGTTTATGGCCACTGAGCAATGATACTCGCAGCAAGCAATTCTTACCATTATTGGCTTCTCCTAATGGTGGGGTGGAGTCAATGATACAGCGAGTGGTGCGCCAAATACGAGAATCAAAGCTTACTGATAATATAACGTTTGCGACTAATTCAGTACAATGTGATTATATCATTAATCAATTGGGCGAAGATGTCAGTGTAGTTACTGAACCTGAACGCCGTGACACATTCCCAGCTATTGCACTTGCAAGTAGTTATCTTTCTAAAGAAAAGAAATGTAGTAGTGACGAAGTCGTCGTCATTATGCCTTGTGACGTATATACAGAATCGAGTTATTTCGCGACTATAGGCAAAATGGTGGAAACTGTTGAAAAGAACGTTGCTGACCTTGTGCTAATGGGGATTACACCAACATATCCCAGTGAGAAGTTTGGATATGTGATGCCAAAGAAAGATGACTTGATGGACGGCATTGCTATGGTGGAGCGCTTTCTCGAGAAACCTAATGTTGAAAAGGCGAAGGAACTTCTTGCTCAGGGTGCATGCTGGAATGGTGGCGTGTTTGCGTTCCGTCTTGGTTATATGATGAATATCGTTGATCAATATTTCAAGACAGACACATTTAAGGAAACCCACAGACGCTATACCGAGTTTCCAAAAATCAGTTTTGATTATGAAGTCGTTGAAAAAGCAAAATCAGTAGCAGTCGTTCCTTTTGCCGGCGAGTGGAAAGACCTTGGCACGTGGAACGCCTTGTGTGAGGAATTGCCAAGTACTCATATCGGCAATGTGATGATGGGAGATAACAACGTAAATACACATGCTGTTAATGAATTGGATATCCCCGTTTTCTGCGATGGTTTGAAGGATGTCATTGTCGCCGCATCGCCAGATGGTATAATGGTGTGCAACAAGCAGAATTCGGAGAAGATAAAGGATTACGCCAACAAACTTACAACGCGTCCAATGTATGAGGAGCGTCGCTGGGGCTCCTACAGGGTGTTTGATAATTCGAAGTTTGAAGACGACACAAATTCTTTAACAAAGGTAATAAATATCTATGCCGGAAAAGACATAAGTTATCATTTGCATCATCATCACAGTGAGATATGGACGTGTATTGCAGGTGAAGGTGTCTTTGTGCTGGACAGAGAATGCAGGGAAGTCAAGAGAGGTGATGTGATGAACATTCCACTCGGACATCTTCATGCTATAAAGGCGATAACTGATATGACATTCATTGAGGTGCAAATAGGCAATCCTCATGAGGAGGATGATGTTGAAAGTCTTGAATGGAAGTGGAAAGAGTAGTATAGAGAAATCTGAGGCATTTGCTAAATGTTTGAGGTCGAGAGATACCATATAAATGGAAACTCGTAATTGATATTTTGATTAGAAATATGAAACAATTGATAATCAGTGTGATAAGCCATATTAGGGGGGGTATTATGGACTTAAAGCAACTATCGTAGAAAGAGTTATTCCGAGTCTCCCTAGTAAAACACTCAGAAATTGGCTAATTCGTTTATCTGGAGTGAAGGCATCTAAGAATGTTCATTTCTATCCAGGTTTCATTGTTAGGAATCCTAATGGGCTTGTAATTGAAGATGGCGTTAATATAGGTCCAAAATGTTTGCTTGATGCACGAAGAGGATTAACTATTCGAAGTAATGCAGTCGTTGCATATGAGGCGATTATTTGGACCTTAAACCATGATTACAATGATATTCATTTCAAAGGAAAAGGGGCTCCGACAGAAATTGGAGAATATGCATGGATATGTAGTCGTTCTATCATTTTACCAGGACTTAAGATAGGCAAAGGGGCTATTGTGGCGTCTGGAGCTATAGTTACAAAAGACGTCCCCGATTATGCAATTGTCGGTGGCGTTCCAGCAAAAATCATCGGTTATAGGGAGGAAAATAAATATCAATATGGCTACCATTATGAAAGTGACACAATGCATTTATATTAGCGTTTAATATGCAAACATCAACAAGAGTAATTTTTAATACCATCGTACTTTATATAAAAGTTATATTATCGTTAGCAATAGCGCTTGTATCGGTGCCGTTGGTTCTTAGAGCATTGGGTGCGAGCGATTATGGTCTATATAATCTTGTTGCAGGACTTATAGCAATGCTTGCTTTTCTGAATAACTCTATGACGGTTTCATCTCAACGGTTCATGTCCGTTGCAATGGGAGAAAAGAATGATGAGAAGATAAACTCAATTTATAATACAAGTTTTGTGCTTCATTTCATACTGGGTGTTCTTGTCGTCATAGCTTTTGAGATTATTGGAGTATTTGCTATTGATCGACTGAACATTCCAGCAAACAGAATGTGGTGTGCAAAAGTAATCTTTCAATTTCTGATATTTAGTACTTTTGCAAAAATCATATCAGTTCCGTTTGATGCTCTTATTAATGCAAAGGAGGATTTATTAGTATTTTCAATCATTGAATTAATTGATTCCATATTGATGTTAGTTGTAGCGGTATCCCTCACTTTTATATCTGGAGATAAATTGATTTTTTATGGTCTATCTGTTGCAATAATCTCTATTCTAACTTTGTTTATGAAATTTGGGTGGTGCAAAAAAGCATACAAAGAATATTCAATAGATATTAAAAGACACAGAGGAAAGTTTCGTTCAAAAGAAATGCTAGGATTTACTGGGTGGAATCTCTTTGGAGGGCTCGCGATTATCGCAAGAAACCAGGGAGTTGCTGTAATAATAAATCTTTTTTTAGGGACAATTGCAAATGCCGCCTATGGCATAGCGAATCAGATAAATGGAGCAATCGGAAATTTTTCTTCAACTTTCCAAAAGGCGATAAATCCCCAACTAATGAAAAGTGAGGGGATGAAGGACCGCAATAGGTTAGTTAGGATATCGTACATTTCATCTAAATTTTCGGTTTTGGCATTAGCTCTTTTTGCGGTGCCGCTTATAATGGAGATGGATGAAGTCTTATCTTTATGGTTGAAAGATGATATTCCTCCATTTACGATGAGACTAGCACAGTGTATTTTAATGTTATCCATCGTATATCAATATTCTGTTGGTATAATGTCTGCAATTCAAGCTACTGGTAATATTCGAAATTATCAGATAACGATGGGAATAATACTATTATCAAATGTGCCGGTATCGTTTCTGATTCTTAAGTTTGGATATCCAATTTATTATACAACAATGGCCTTTGTGTTGCTTGAAATTATTTCTCTTTTTGTTCGATTAATTATGGCATCCAGATTAACAGGAATGAAGATAAAAGAATATGTAAAAGATGTTATTATTCCTACATTAATTATTGTAATAATTCCGACTATAATTGCTTTAATTCCGCATTTTATAATTAAACAGTCAGTTATCCGACTTTTTTTTGTATGTGGCACTTATGCAATTCTATATATTATTTTGACCTATAGGTTCGCTTTGGATAAAAGTCAAAAGACACTTGTTGTTTCAAAAATTAACAATTACCTTAAAAGCAGAAAATGAAAATTGGATTATTAGCTTACCATGCCGCATGTAATTTTGGCGCTTTTTTGCAGTTGCTATCTACGGTAGAATATATCAAAAAAATAGGATATGATCCTATAGTTATAAACTGGGTCCCAAAAGATTTTCGAGAGGACTATGAAAGAAGATCTTTGGAGGAAGTCAGAAAATTATATTCGAAATTACAGCAACAGTATTATCATCTTTCTGAATTGTGCGAAACGGCAGTAGATGTTGCACATGTAATTAAAGAGCAAAGTATTAAAGCGGTTATTGTTGGAAGTGATGCTGTAACCCAACACCATCCATTAAGGAGTAGAATCGTTTTTCCTTGTAAACGAATTATTGCGATAGCGCATCCGACCAGTGATCGAATGTTTCCTAATTGTTTTTGGGGTATTTTTAATGACTATCTGGAGAAACCTGTACCTGTGGCTCTAATTTCAGGTTCTTCACAAGATTCTAAGTTTTATTACATAACGGGAAAGACAAAGGAACGTATGAAAGCTGCTCCTGTGACTGCGTAGAAGATGTCCAGCATGTTTCCAAAAACGAAGAACCGCTCCGCAGTTACAAGCTACAGGCGATTCCTTCAGAAGACAAACTATTTGCTTATGCCGCACAACAGGGGCTGGTCAGAATTGCAAAAAATGGCACCATTGAAGAAAGCAATATTCTCGGAAGACTGATCTCCCTGCCTGACAAGCCATTTAAGGAACTTGTATCTTTCATGGCAGATAACGGATTCCTGTTTCCCATATCAGCAAACAATTATGAATCCTTCGATGCCGGTGCCCTATATCATATAATCAGAAGAATAAAGAATACCGTGGAACTCATGACCGCGGTAAATGAAATAAAGAAAGATTATGATCAGATTTTCCAGCTTCTTATGTCACTGCTCTTTGCGCCGGATTTTATTTTGAGGACAGATTCGATGTCAGAAGAATATCACTGTTGTCATCATCCATATGTTGATCTTCTGGAGAATCCTAATATTGAACTGTCAGACGAAAGGAAGCAGGAAGCTTTCGACAAAGATTGCTTCACCATGCAGGATACTGTTTATACCAATTATCAATTCAGTACCTCTGAATACAATGATATTGTCAGCGGATACTCCACAACGCCTGGATATACAGATTCTCGCTTCAAAAGCATCACCGCCTTATACATGAACCATGCCGGGAACCATTCAAACCGAAGGATTACGGACTTTCTTTTCCACTATCTTCATGAAGTCGGGGTAGTAAAAGATGATCTGTCATTTTATTCAAAACCGGATTATAATGGCCTGACCCCCGAACTTAAGCAGGCGATGCTTGATGTTTCTAAAATCATTATTGGCGAAGAAATCAATGCAAACTTGGCAGGTATCCACCCTGTTTATGATATCGATAAAATGTCACCATCCTGGAAAGTAGATTCCCTTCTATGTGCCGCG
>OIXU01000108.1_pt1 | contig 26854 bp, 22 predicted proteins | sample 1587921 | NCBI WGS metagenome assembly OIXU01 (sample SAMN03283238) | human gut metagenome | biome: human-associated habitat; material: feces | host: Homo sapiens | place: Peru | collected 2012
GGCACGAAGCAGGCGCCTCTGATTTTCGATTTTCTGAGAAGACGCTACGTCCGGCTCACTCCCGAAGAGTGGGTGCGTCAGAATTTTGTGCGCTTTCTGATTGAAGAAAAACAATTCCCCACGGCGTTGATGGGAAATGAAGTGTCGCTCTTGCAAAACGGCATCAAGCGGCGGTGCGACACCCTCGTTGCCGACATTGAGGGAAACCCTTTCGTGATAGTGGAGTATAAAGCGCCGTCGATTCCAATCACACAAAGCGTGTTTGACCAGATTGTGAGATACAACATGGTGATGAAAGCGAAATGCCTTATCGTGTCGAACGGCTTGCAGCATTACTGTTGCAAAATCGACTATGAAAACAATTCATATTCATTCCTTAGAGATATTCCAAATTATTCTGAAATATAAAAACTGACACTCATTTTGGATAAATATTTGTCAAAACTTAACCCACAACAGAGGGATGCTGTCACATACTGCGACGGTCCACAGCTCGTAATTGCTGGTGCCGGTTCGGGTAAGACACGCGTTCTCACCTATAAAATCATACACCTACTAAACAACGGCTACAAGCCACACCAGATATTGGCACTCACATTCACCAACAAAGCGGCTAAAGAAATGCGTGAGCGCATCTCACTGCTCGTGGGCGATGAAGTGGCAGCGAAATTATGGATGGGCACTTTCCACTCCATTTTTGCAAGAATTTTGAGATTCAATGCGTCGCATATCGGTTTCAAAAGCGACTTCACCATCTACGATACCTACGATTCCACATCACTCATCAAGCACATTATCAAAGAGAAAGAACTTGATGAGAAGCAATATAAGGCATCAGCAGTGCTCCACCGCATTTCGATGATGAAGAATGCACTCTACTCCCCTGCCGACTATGCGCGCACAAGTGAGTTCATCAAGGAAGACGAAGCGCTTCAACGCCCCAAAATGGCGGAAATATATCTCCAATATTGGGAACGCTGCCGCATTGCTGGCGCAATGGATTTTGATGATTTGCTTTTTTACACAAACATTCTTTTCCGCGACCACCCCGAAGTACTGAAGCAATATCAAGAGTTTTTCAAAACGGTGCTTATCGACGAGTATCAAGACACGAACTTTGCGCAAGACAATATCGTGTATCAATTAGCGAAAAATCACCAATCCATATTCGCTGTGGGTGACGACGCACAGAGCATCTACTCGTTCCGTGGCGCGAATATCAATAATATTCTTTCGCTCACCAAAAGATACCCAAAACTGAAGATATTCCGACTTGAGCAGAACTACCGTTCGACACAGAATATCACACTTGCGGCAAATTCTCTGATTGAAAAAAACACCTCACAAATCAAGAAATCGCTTTTCTCTGAGAATCCGGTAGGTTCAAAAATTAAGATTAAGCAATTTCAAAGCGATTATGATGAAGCTTTTTACATAGCCAACACCATACTTGGCCTGAAACAGCGAATGTCGTACAGTTGGAACGACTTTGCCGTGCTCTACCGCACCAATGCACAATCACGCATATTGGAGCGTGCTTTTTCTTCGGGCGGTGCAAAAGACACCCACGGCAACACACGAATGCCTATCCCTTACCGCATTTACGGCGGCACCGCCTTTTATCAAAGAAAGGAAGTGAAAGATGCTGTGGCATATTTTCGCTTGGTGCTGAATCCCAACGACGACGAGGCGCTAAGGCGAGTGATCAATTATCCAAAACGAAGTATTGGTCAAACCACCATCAACAAGCTCCAAGCAGCGGCCAACGAGTTTAACCTCAGCATTTGGGGAGTATTGTCAAACTCTGCGCTATGCGGAGTGAAACTGAATAAGGGCACACTATCAAAACTGAGTGAATTTAAATCTTTAATCAGCACATTGATAGAACGCAATTCAGAAACTGTCAATGCGCACGAAATGGTGAAAGAAATCATTGGCCAATCGGGATTGATTGAAGTGCTTGCCAACGACAACACTCCTGAAAATGTGAGCCGTGTACAGAACTTGGAGGAATTGGTGGCAAGTGCTGAAATGTTTGTTAAAAACCAACTGGAAATGGAAGGCGGCAACACTTCGCTGTGCGACTTTATGACTGATGTATCGCTCGCCACCGATCAAGACAAGGACACAGATCACGCAAACGCCGTAACACTCATGACCGTTCATGCTGCAAAAGGTTTGGAATTCTCGAATGTGGTTATTTTCGGCGCTGAAAACGATTTCTTTCCATCTACCAAAAGCAAAGACTCATTAGCTGGAATAGAAGAAGAAAGGCGATTGATGTATGTGGCTATTACCAGAGCGAAGGAAAACTGCATCATCACCCACGCGTCGCAGCACACGATAAATGGCAAATTGACACCAGCAAATCCAAGCCCGTTCATTGAAGAAATCGACAGCAAATACGTGGAGAAAATCGGCAGACCTTCATTTATGGAGCAAGACCGACCATCAAGCCGACCAAGCGGGCATTTTGTCAATACTTTTGCTTCGTCAAGCCCGAACGAAACGAAAGCAAAAGTAAGTGTTATGCCCACAAAACTCACGCCTATCAATCAGGCTGTGGCGAAACAGGCGCACACACCATCGGCAGTAAGTTCACAAGGTGGTTACACCACCCATACTGTTGCTGAATTGCATGTTGGGCAACCTATTTTGCACCAGCGATTTGGCTATGGCACTATTAAACAAATAGATACATCTTCCGACCACAAGATAATCGTTGATTTTGAAAATTCAGGAGTTAAAAATTTACTTTTAGGTTACGCAAAATTTAAAATCCAATAAAATGAACACCCCATATTATATCGTTTACGAGGAAAAACTTCGCAAAAATCTTGATTTAATCACACGAGTGATGAATGAAGCAGGTGTGAAAATCATCATGGCATTTAAGGCAAATGCGCTCTGGAAAACATTCCCCATTTTCCGAGAATACGGCATCGAAACCACAGCAAGTTCAGTCAATGAAATGCTGTTGGCAAACGATGAGATGAAATGCAAAGCCCACGCCTATTGCCCAGTTTACACCGACACCACCATCAAGCAATTTATTGAAGGGTGTTCGCACATCACATTCAATTCCATTGCACAATACTTGAAGCATAAGCAGACGATTGAAGCCTCTGGTAAAGAAATTAGTTGCGGATTGAGAATCAACCCCATGTGCTCTGTTATTGAAACCGACATTTACAATCCCTGCTGCCCCGGTTCAAGATTTGGCATCACAAAAGAGGAAATCAAAGAATTGCCCGAAGGCATTGAAGGATTTCATTTCCATGCCCTTTGCGAGTCCACTTCCTACGATTTAAGTAAAGTGCTTGATGCTGTGGAAGAGCAATTCGGTGAATACTTGCCAAAACTGAAGTGGCTGAATATGGGTGGGGGTCACCTGATGACACGAGCAGACTACGATGTGGAGCACCTTATCAAACTTTTACAAAATTTCAAGGCAAAGCACCCTAACCTTGACATCATCTTAGAGCCAGGCAGTGCATTCTGCTGGCAAACTGGCGATTTGGAAGCCACCGTGGTGGATGTGGTGGAAAACAATGGCATTAAAACTGCCATCGTTGATGTCTCGTTTGCCTGTCACATGCCCGACTGCTTGGAAATGCCATACAAGCCAGCAATCAAGCAGGCGATGGAAGAGGTTGACACCAATTATCCTACATACAGGATTGGTGGCAACTCGTGCTTGAGTGGAGACTTTGTGGGTGATTGGAGTTTTGAAAAGGAACTAAAAGAGGGCGACCGCCTCACTTTCTTGGACATGAACCACTACACCACAGTGAAAACCAATATGTTCAACGGCATTCAGCACCCCTCTATCGCCTTACAGCACTTAGACGGACGCATTGAGGTTCTTCGTGAGTTCACCTACGAAGATTACAAAAATCGTATGTCTTAATCGTTAAAGGTTGTGGCTAAGGCTTCGGCGCATCGTTCGCCATCGATAGCACTCGACACGATGCCTCCTGCATAACCAGCACCTTCGCCACATGGATACAGCCCTTTCACAGTAATATGTGAGAGGGTTTCTCTATCTCTTGGGATGCGAACTGGTGAAGATGTGCGAGTTTCCACACCAATCACGATTGCCTCGTTGGTCAAAAATCCCTTTGCCGCATTACCGAACACCTTGAACGCTTTGCGCAATCTGTCGCCAATGAACTTAGGCAACCACTGGTCGAGGCGTGAGGGTTGCAAACCTGCGGGGAACGATGACGGTGGAATTAGTTTAGATGGTTTGCCTTCCACAAAATCTTTCATGCGCTGTGCACCTGCCACTTGCGAACATTTGGCTTGTTCAAAACATGTATGCTCCAAATCCTCCTGATAGTGCATCATCGCCAATTCTTGATATTGCTGATATTTTTCAGGCAAGTCTTCGGGATGTATTTCCACAACCATACCCGAATTTGACCAATATGTGCCACGATTTGAAGGCGACATACCATTTACCACCAGTTGGCCTGGGCTGCTTGCCGCAGGCACAACCACGCCACCAGGGCACATGCAGAACGAATACACGCCTCTGCCATCTACTTGAGTAACAAAGCTATATTCCGCCGCTGGCAAATATTCGCCTCTACCCTGCTTTGAGTGGTATTGAATTTGGTCGATTAAATGTTGTGGGTGCTCAAGTCGCACACCAATGGCTATACCCTTTGCCTCAAGTTGAATATTCTCCTCTTTCAGCATAGCATACACATCACGCGCAGAGTGGCCTGTAGCCAAAATCACTGGACCGCTATATTGTGAGCCGTCGGCACATTCCACGCCCACCACTTCTCCATCTTTAAGCGTGAGCTGAGTGACCAATGTGCCAAAATGAACTTCACCACCACAATCTAAAATTGTGTGACGAATTTTCTCTATAATCAATGGTAATTTATCGCTACCGATGTGAGGATGCGCATCAATCAGAATATTCTCCGAAGCTCCGTGCTGGTGCAAGATACCCAAAATTCTATCCACAGAGCCACGCTTTTTGCTTCGGGTGTATAACTTGCCATCGCTATATGCACCTGCACCACCTTCACCGAAACTGTAGTTACTGTTAGGGTCGATTATGCCCTCGCGAGAAATTTTAGCAATATCCACACGACGGTCAACCACATTTTTTCCTCGTTCGAGCAAAATAGGCTTAATACCCAATTCTATCAAACGAAGAGCGGCAAACAAACCACCAGGACCTGCACCCACCACAATAGCCTGACGAGTGCCATCCACTTTCTTATATTCTATAGGTGGTATTAAATGTGAATTGTTGACAGGCTCATCAATATAAGCACGCACTTTAAGATTCACCATCACACGCTGCTTGCGCGCGTCGATTGAGCGTTTAAGGATTCTTACGCCTTTGATTCGGGTGTGGCTAATATGACGCTCACTCGCAATGAAATGAACGATTTCTTCATTGTAATACGCCACTTTTGGTGATACTCTTATTTGTAGTTCTTCAATCATAACACATTTAATTTTGTGCAAAATTAGTGATTAATAATGAAAATAGCGTAATTTTGCACTATAAACGACAATGAATATAGTAAATATGCAAAACAATAATATAGGTGTACTTTTTGATTTAGATGGTGTAATTCTTGATACCGAGGGTATTTATACCGAATTTTGGGATCAAATTGAAGAAATTTTCCCGACGGGCGTGAAAGATTTCAGCAAAGTAATCAAAGGTTGCTGTCTGGAAGACATTCTCAACGGTTATTTCCCAAAAGAAAACCACGCAAAAATTATTGAGATTCTTAATGATTTTCAAAAAACCATGCAGTATCGCTATTTCCCATACGCCATTGAATGGGTAAAGACTCTTTACGATGCCAGTATTCCTATGTGCATTGTCACCAGTAGCGACCAAGAAAAGATGAATGCCGTGTATGAACAGCACCCCGAATTTCGTGGCTATTTCAAAGCCGTGATCGTGGGCGAAATGGTGGAAAAGGCAAAACCAGCACCCGACTGCTTCTTGCTCGGTGCAAAACTATTGAACATAGACATCAAAAACTGCTATATTTTTGAGGACTCTATCAATGGACTCAAAGCTGCTCTCGCTTCGGGTGGACATGTGATTGCACTATCCACAACCAATCCTGCAAGCGTGCTCGGCGATGCAAAACTGATTATTCCTGATTTCAATGATTTCACCATTGAAAAAATGCTCAAATCATAATTCGAGAAAATGAAAATCGAACTCGCAGTAATCGGGAAAACCTCAATCGGCTATTTGAAACAAGGCATTGATGAATACATCAAGCGCCTCAAGCACTATGTGCCTTTTGAAATCAAATATATCGACGACATTAAAAACACCAAAAACATTTCAGAGGGCCAACAAAAGCGAACTGAAGGCGCAAAGATTCTCTCGCTGCTCGACAAATCAGACTTTGTGGTGCTCCTTGATGAGCACGGCAAAGAATACACATCGATGCAATATTCCAGTTATATTCAAAAGCGAATGTTGAGCGGAGCCAAGAAGGTGGTGTTTGTGATTGGAGGTCCATACGGATTTTCACAAGAGGTGTACGACCGGGCAAACGATAAAATATCATTCTCAAAAATGACTTTCAATCACGAAATGATTCGCCTGATTTTCACGGAGCAATTATATCGCGCCTACACCATCATCAACCACGAGCCATATCACCACGAATAATGCTTTAACCCAAATCGGTCATTAGGTCTTGTGGTATTTCGGAGTTTTAGAAGAATGAATTTTGTTTGTCTTTTAATGAGTGATAGCGAGCTATTACGAATTAAAAACAAGCAAAAGGCATCTTATAAAAGCCGAAAGACCGCAAGAAGTAATTTAAAAAATCCTCATACGGCCTAATGACCGATTTGGGTTTAATCGTCCCACAGCAAATCGCAAGTGATGTTGTCGGAAATCATGATGTGGTTTTCAGGAATATAGTATCGCCCATTCTCATTAATTAAAGAGCCTTCACTGACCAGCAGTTTGGCTTTTGCGATAAAGAAATGGTAATATTCCTCACCAAAGCGATGCATCAACTCATCAGCGTCGATTCCGTCGGCAGTCCTTAATCGGAGCATCACATACTCGTCATATTTTTCTGCTTTGGTGATTTTCTCCGCCTCAACGCATAGTTTTCCTTCGCCCAGAGCATCAAGATACATTTTAAGGTTTGAGGGATTAAATCGCCGTACTGCGCCATCAAAACTGTGAGCCGCCACCCCTAATCCCAAATATGGGGTGAGATTCCAATAACTGGAGTTGTGGCGCGAGTGGAAGCCCGGCAAAGCGAAGTTGGATATTTCATAATGTGTATAGCCGTTTGATTTGAGTTGCGCCACCAAATAATCATACATAGCAGCCACTACATCATCGTCCACCTCTGTGATTTTACACAGCGAACGCATCACAGAGAGCCGAGTGCCTTCCTCATACATTAATGTATAGGCAGAAATATGCTGCACCGATAGCGAAATGGCAGTATCTACATTATTTTTCCATATTTCAATATTTTGTCCAGGAATGCCATATATCAAGTCGATACTGATATTATCGATTCCTGCTTCCTTGATTATATGAATAGCATTAGTAGCCTGCTTTGCTGTATGGCGACGATTGATAAAGCGCAAATCCTCATCACTAAAACTCTGAACACCCATACTCACACGATTAATGCCAAACGATTTTGCCTGTTGGATGTAATCAGCCGTAACATCATCGGGGTTCACTTCAATCGTAAATTCTTCGACTGCGGAAAAATCAAACACTTTTTTCAATCCATTCACTAATTTTGATAATTGCGTGGTTGAGAGAAGCGACGGAGTGCCACCACCGAGGTAAAAAGTGGTAATAGTTTCAGAGTTCAGTTCATTTTTTCGCTCAACAGCCTCAACGAGCAACGCGTCTATATATTTATCTATCAGATGATTATTATTCGCCATTGAATAAAAATCGCAATAGATGCACTTCGATTCACAAAATGGAATATGTATGTATAAACCTGCCATATATCACAAAGATAGTAAAAGATTGACGCATTAGATTGCTTATTGAGTGATTTTTTTGGCAAAATATTTAGATTATTATTAGAAAAACACTATATTTGTAACTGAAAACATTGGAAGTGGCATTTTTGCTGAAAATCTTTCAATGTTGACCAAAACTAAGTAATACATTAACAAATTTAATTCACTAATACATGAAGGTTTATAAAACTAATGAGATTAAAAACATCTCACTTCTTGGTAGCAAAGGCTCTGGAAAAACCACACTCGCCGAGTCTATGCTTTACGAGTGTGGAGTAATCAACCGTCGCGGCTCTATTGCCAACAACAATACCGTTTGCGACTATTTCCCTGTGGAAAAAGAATATGGCTATTCTGTTTTCTCAACAGTATTCTATGCTGAGTTCAATAACAAGAAATTGAATGTTATTGACTGCCCAGGTATGGACGACTTCGTGGGAAATGCTGTGACAGCACTTAACATTACTGATGCCGGCGTTATCGTTGTAAACAGCCAATATGGCGTTGAGGTTGGCACTCAAAATATCTACAGAACAGCCGCAAAAATCAACAAGCCTGTGATTTTCGCCCTCAACAAGATGGACGCAGAAAACGTTGACTACGACAATCTGATCAACCAACTTAAAGAGGCTTTCGGCAGCAAGGTGGTTCCTATCCAATTCCCAGTGGCTACAGGTCCTGACTTCAACTCTATCGTTGACGTGCTCATCATGAAGCAACTCACTTGGGGTCCTGAAGGTGGCGCTCCAACAATCACCGACATCGCTCCTGAATATCAAGACCGCGCAGCCGAAATGAACCAAGCATTGGTGGAAATTGCAGCAGAAAACGACGAAACCCTTATGGACAAATTCTTCGAGCAAGGCGCACTCAGCGAAGACGAAATGCGTGAAGGTATCCGCAAGGGTCTTATCGACCGTAGCATTTGCCCAGTGTTCTGCGTAAGCGCACTGAAAGATATGGGTGTTCGCCGCATGATGGAATTCCTCGGCAACGTAGTGCCATTCGTAAATGAAGTTAAGGCTCCAGTAAATACTGAAGGCGTTGAAATCAAGCCTGATGCAAACGGCCCACTCAGCGTGTTCTTCTTCAAGACCACTGTTGAGCCACACATTGGTGAAGTTTCTTACTTCAAGGTGATGTCGGGTACACTCAAGGCTGGTATGGACTTAAACAACGTGGACCGCGGTTCAAAGGAGCGCCTCGCACAGATTTCTGTGGTTTGCGGTCAAATCAAGACTCCAGTAGATGCTCTCGAAGCAGGTGATATTGGTGCCGCTGTGAAACTGAAAGATGTAAGAACAGGCAACACACTTAACGACAAGGGTGTGGAATACAAATTCGATTTCATCAAATATCCTGCTCCAAAATATCAACGCGCTATCCGTCCTGTAAACGAAAGCGAAATTGAAAAATTGGGTGGCATTCTCAACCGTATGCACGAAGAAGACCCAACTTGGAAGATTGAGCAATCTAAGGAATTGAAGCAAACTATCGTTTCTGGCCAAGGTGAATTCCACCTCCGCACTTTGAAATGGCGTATCGAAAACAACGAAAAGGTACAGATTGAATATCTCGAACCAAAGATTCCTTATCGTGAAACCATCACTAAGATGGCTCGCGCCGACTATCGTCACAAAAAACAATCTGGTGGTTCAGGTCAATTCGGTGAAGTTCACCTGATCGTTGAACCCTACAGAGAAGGAATGGAAGAACCTGGAACTTACAAGTTCGGCAACCAGGAATTCAAGATGAGCGTGAAAGACAAACAGGAAATCGCTCTCGAATGGGGTGGCAAGATTGTGATCTACAACTGTATCGTTGGTGGTGCTATCGACGCTCGCTTTATCCCTGCAATCGTGAAGGGTATTATGGACCGCATGGAACAAGGTCCCGTGACCGGTTCTTACGCTCGCGACGTTCGCGTTTGCATCTACGATGGTAAGATGCACCCAGTGGATAGTAATGAAATCTCATTCCGTCTGGCAGCTCGCCATGCATTCAGCGAAGCATTCAACGCTGCAAGTCCTAAGGTGCTTGAACCAGTTTACGATGCTGAAGTGCTGATGCCAGCCGACTGCATGGGTGACGTAATGAGTGACCTCCAAGGCCGCCGCGCTATCATCATGGGTATGGAAGAAGCCAACGGTCTGCAAAAGATCAACGCCAAGGTTCCATTGAAGGAAATGGCAAGTTACTCTACCGCATTGAGTTCTATCACTGGTGGTCGTGCATCATTCACCATGAAGTTTGCAAGTTACGAACTCGTTCCAACCGATATCCAAGAAAAACTCCACAAGGAATACTTGGAAGCAAGTAAAGACGACGAATAATCGTTTCACAAAATACATTTCGGTCAATGCTCAACCATGGGCATTGACCTTTTTTATGAACTATGTGCAGAAACTCATTTATTGGGTGCGATAATTTTTGTAACTTTACAGAATAAACAAACACATCAATCCTGAATAGTAAAATAACGAACGACGGAATATGAGATTTAGTGATATTATAGGCAACAATTCAGCAAAGGAGAGAATCCGCCAAATGATTGACAGCGATAAATTCCCACACGCCCTACTCATTCACGGGTTGCCGGGAATCCCAAAGCTGTCGTTAGCGAGAGCAGCCGCACAGTATCTTCAATGCACCAACCGCATCGATGGCGAACCCTGCGGCACATGCCCCTCATGCCTACAGCATCAGTCATTCAACCACGCCGACACTTACTATTCATACCCGATTGTGAAGATTGGTGAGAATCCAACCAGCAACGACTTCATCAACGAGTGGAAGGAATTTCTGAATGAGAACGAGGTTGAGGATTTCCAAAAATGGACGAAATATTTGTCGAAAGAGAATGCCCAACCCATCATTTACCAATCGGAAAGCGACCGAATCATTCGCGATTTGAGCCTTGCTGCCTACACATCGAAATACAAGGTGCTGATTATGTGGCTTCCGGAAAAGATGCACGAATCATGCGCCAACAAGTTGCTCAAACTCATTGAAGAGCCTAGCGACGACACCAAATTCATTCTCGTAAGCGATGATGAAAAGTCGATATTAAAGACCATTTTCTCACGCACACAGCGCATCGAGTTGAAGCGTCCATCTACAGCCGACATCACTTCTTACATTTGCCGCCGATTCAATGCCGACCCAGAATCGGCAAGATTGGCAGCCGTAGCTGCCGATGGCGATATAGCGCAAGCAGAGCGCAACATGCAGCTTGATAGCGAAACCAAGCAGTTTCACCAAGACTTCATGCAACTGATGCGAATGGCATATATTCGCAATCTGAAGGAACTGAAAGTGTGGAGTGAGCATATCTCCGACTACAAGCGAGAAAAAGCAAGAAGATTTCTGAACTATGCCTCACGCATGGTGCGAGAGAACTTCATTTACAATCTGCATCACCCCGAACTGAACTACCAAACGGCTGAAGAAAAAACGTTCAGCATAAAGTTTGCCCCCTATATCAACGAATATAATGTAGAAAAGCTCATCAACGAATTTGATACTGCCGAAAAAGATATTAAAATGAATGGCAATATCAAGCTCGTGCTGTTTGATATGGCAATCAAAATAACAATTTTAATCAAAGTTTAAAACACCCTTCATCATGAACAAACCGGAACACGACGACACACGCACTCCATTTTTGAAGCAAATTGCACAGCATTACTCAGCATCATTTGACAATGTTGACGATTTTTGCTTTGTATTTCCAAACCAAAGAAGTGGGCAATTCTTTTTGAAATATTTCGAGGAATGTAGCAGCAAAAACTGTATGCACCCCAACGTGACCACAATTTCGGATTTTGTTGACGACAATTCCGATTACACATTAGCTACTCCCACCGAACTTATTTTCAACTTATACTTGTCATATTGCGAAGTGACCAAGAACAAAGATTACGAGTTCGACAAATTCATACACTGGGGCAATATATTAGTGACAGACTTCAACGACGTTGACCAATATATGGTCGATGCAAAGCAACTGTTCAGCAACATATCTGACTGGAAAGAAATTTCCACCGATTATCTTCCTGATGAACTCAAAGCCGAACTCAGAAGATATTTAAACATGAAACTTGAGGATTCCGACGGTGAGACGTTCTGGAAAAACCTGAATCCACAACAGGAAAAGCAAGTGACAGAAAAGTTCACCAGCCTTTGGAAAATTCTCTTTCCTCTTTATCAGAAATACAATGAACTGCTGGAGCAGAAGAATTTGACATACACAGGCAAAATGCTCCGTGAGTTTGTGCTCAAATTAAAAGACCATGCGATTGAGGACTTCCCATTTGAGAAATACGTATTCGTGGGCTTCAACTTGCTTTCAACCAGCGAAATGATGATTTTCGACTCATTCAAGAAAAAAGGAATAGCCGAATTTCATTGGGACGACGCATCGCCAGCGCTTAAAAATTCTGCCAACAAAGGACATAGGCATCTTGCGCTGCTATCCAATAGATATAAATCATCGTTCAAACTTGAAAACATCAGCGATTTTCCCAAGAATATCAATGTGGTGGGCATTCCCTCACATATCGGACAAACGAAATACGCTTTCACTTTGGTGGAAAAACTCATTCAAGACGGCGAAGTGAAAGACCGCAACAACGGAATCGACACGGCCATTGTACTTCCCGACGAAGGATTGTTCACAAACCTCACAAATTCCGTCCCTGCCAACATCAAAAATATCAATGCCACACTGGGCTTGTCGCTTCGCAACAGCGACATATCATCGCTTATCCGCAACATATCTAAGGTACACAAAAATGCGTACCGACCAGGAGGTGAGGAACATTTCAAATTCTTAAAGGAATTTGTAAAGGAGATATTGTCGCACCCCATCATCAAATCGCTCTATCCTAAAGATGTGACCGAAATCAACAATCACATCAACCTCAGCAATGATTTTTACGTCGGCGAAGAATATTTGCGCCAAACGAAATTAGGCACCATTTTCACCACCATCAGCGACACGAAGGATAAGAATGAAGTTATACAGTTTATCGACAGATTAATCAGCCTGTGTAACGACATCAACAGCCATTATGCAAACCATGTGGAAGAGGACGGCACCACTCAACTCTCGCTTCAAAGCACTTTCGCACTACAATATATCGACATATTAAACGAAACGAAGACATTAATCCATGGCTACGGAATACCGATGTGCGAATCGTCGGTTTTCTACCTGTTCGACAAGTTGGCTTCGCTATATACCGTGCCTTTTGAGGGTGAGCCACTATCGGGCTTGCAAATTATGGGTATGCTTGAAACGCGTAACCTTGACTTCGACAATCTAATCATTTTGTCGATGAACGAACGAGTGTTCCCACGAAAGTTCTTCAAAAGTTCGTTCATTCCACCCAACATGCGCCGCTACTATTTGATGTCAACAATAGACGAGCAAGAGTCAATGAGCGCATATTACTTCTACAGATTAATCACAAGGGCAAAAAACCTGTTTCTGATTTACGACACAAGTTCTACAGGAATTGGTAGCAGTGAATATTCACGATTTATCAGCCAACTTGAAAAAGTGTATGGGTGCCGCATGCACTTCCATAACATCAATTTACAGGTTAGGCCAGAATCGCCTTTGACCATATCAGTGGAAAAGACCGACGAAATTCTCAAAAAAATCAAGAGATACACAATTGATGACGCATCAAGGAAAAAATTGTCGGCAAGTTCAATCAAGACGCTTATCAAGTGTCCGCTGAAATTCTACCTCAACCATATCGAGGGCTTAGACGATGAAAATGAGGAATCTCAATTCATGGACTATGCCACATTCGGTACAATCGTTCACGACACACTCCAAGCGTTCTACTATCCAGAAGAAGGCAAAAAGAACATTGTGACGAAAAAGCAAATAAAAGATTTCAAAGATAAAAAACTGGAGCGTGAACTGATTAGACAAGTCAACAAGACATATCTGCACAAGGAAAACCTTGATGAGGAACTTATCGGCGAAACGGCTATCACAATGAAAGCACTTCACTATTATGCAGAACAGGTGCTTGAATACGATATGGGACTGTTGGAAAATGACGAGGATTTCTTGGCAATATACGAGTGTGAAATTCCGCACGAGGTGAGTTTGACTATAGGCGACAACACATTTAATTTCACTTATAAAGTTGACCGTATCGACCGAATCAACGATAAGGGTGAACTGCGAATTATCGACTACAAAACCGGCAAAGACAATGTGAAATTCAAAAACATCGGCGATGTGGTTTCGAATAAAGATAGTGGACATTATTTGGCTATTATGCAGCTATTCCTCTACTGCTATGCGCTGAAAAACGACGCTAACATTACCAACTTTGATGTGAGCGTGGGGCTTCAACCCATCATCTACAAAATTAAGGATATGGGTACATCGGGCATCACCCACGATAAAAATATGATCACAAACCTATTCAATGATGAGAACTCTGGCATCTACAATGAATTTCTTGCAGAAATGGCAGGTGTGATTAATGATTTCTTTGATAAAAAAGTGCCATTCACGCAATGCGAAAATGATAAGAAAGCAGAATGTAAGTATTGTAGATTCATTGAGTTTTGCAGAAGATAATGACCTGATATTTTGCATATTTCAAAAAAAAGCAGTAATTTTGCACCGCTTTTAAGTCCCGTGTGATGGGAAATTAAGAAGCATCTTAATTTTTAGTAACACAATTTTTTAAAATGAAAACTTTTCAATTAAACGCAGAGCCAAGAACTGACCTTGGCAAGAAAGCCGCTAAGGCTATCCGTAAGGAAAACAAAATTCCTGTAGTACTCAACGGTGGTAAGCTCATCCAATTCGCTAAGAACGAAGCTGGTGAATGGATTTGCAACGAAAAGCTCGAAGCTGGTCAAAAAGCAGTTTTAACCACTAACGAAGGTAAGGGTGTTATCACTACCGACCTCTCCGTTACAAAGGCAGATGTAAGAAAACTCATCTACACTCCAGAGATTTACGTAATCGAATTGAACATTAACGGTACTGCTTGCAAGGCTGTTCTCAAGGATATTCAATTCCACCCACTCACTGACGAAATTCTCCACATCGACCTTCTCCAAGTTTACGACAACAAGCCAGTTGTTATGGAAGTTCCTATTAAGCTTGATGGTCACGCAGTCGGTGTTAAGGCTGGTGGTAAGTTGTATCTCAACCTTAAGAAGGTTAAGGTTAAAGGCCTCTACAACAACATTCCTGAACGTTTGGTTCTCGATGTTACCGACCTCAACATCGGTCAATCAATCAAGGTTGGCAAACTTCAGTTCGACAACTTTGAACTCGTAAGCGCTAAGGACCTCGTGATTGCAGGTGTTCGTGCTACTCGTGGTTCAGCAGCTAAGGCTCAAACTGAAGACGCAGAATAATCAAACCGCCTTAGATGAAGTATCTAATTGTTGGATTGGGTAACATTGGTGCAGAGTACCAAGGAACCCGCCACAACATAGGATTTACAATATTGGATGCCTTCGCTAAGGCATCCAATATTTCTTTCACTACTCAGCGTTACGGTGATGTGGCTCAAATGAGATTGAAAAACAAGCAACTCGTTTTACTCAAGCCTTCCACCTATATGAATTTGAGTGGTGAGGCTGTTCGCTATTGGATGCTGAAAGAAAACATCAGTCTGGAAAATGTGCTCATCATCGTCGACGACATTGCTTTGCCTTTCGGCGCAATTCGTCTCAGAGGAAAGGGTGCCGATGGTGGACACAATGGTTTGAAAAACATCTCCCAATGCGTGCAGTCGTCCAACTATGCCCGACTCCGGTTTGGTGTAGGTTCGGATTTCCCAAAAGGCATGCAAGTTGACTACGTGCTCGGTCATCCATCTGATGAAGATTTGCAGATATTGCCAGAGCGCACCGAAGTTGCTATCGAGGCAATCAAAGCGTTTTGCCTTTCAGGATTGAGTTTTACAATGACAAATTTCAACAACAAGTAATGAGTGAAGTAAGAATCGACAAATGGTTGTGGGCTACACGAGTTTTCAAAACCCGAACCATTGCCACCGATGCCTGCAAATTGGGGCGCGTGACTATCGACGGAATGAATGTGAAGCCTTCACGAGTTGTGAAGGTGGGCGAAAAGATTTCTGTTAAAAAGCCACCCATCACCTTCACTTTTGAAGTTTTGGCATTGCTCAACAACCGAGTGGGCGCAAAACTCGTTCCGAACTATCTGAAAAATATCACCACTCCTGACCAATACGAATTATTAGAAATGGCAAGAATCAGTGGATTTGTAAAGCGACAGAAGGGTCTGGGACGACCAACGAAGAAAGATGGTCGCGAAATGAAAGAATTCACCGAGGAAGCATATTTTGGATTTGATGATTGGGACGATGAAAATCCGTTGTGGACAGAAGAAGATGAAGCGAAACTAAACAACCAAAAATAAAATAAACACCAAGCACAAATCAAGTTCTTGGTGTTTATTTTTTGTCAAATCCCAGAATGCTTAACAGCAGATGGATTATAGATTTTACTGAAAAAAGTTAGTATGTTTGAAGCTTTACAGTTGTATTTGTTTTATTTACACTTTTATGACTAACAAAACTAATAAAAGTTTAAACGCAAACACGCATTTAACGGTCATTAACATTAGCCAAAAATAAACTTGAAGGCTTCTTCTACCCTACCCACTTCCAAGATGCGGATTTTATCGTTTTTAGTCACTCCTTTCATATTGCTTTTAGGCACGAGAATGGTTTTAAAGCCCATTTTTTGTGCTTCAGAAATGCGCTGGTCAATTCGTGTGATTTGACGAATCTCGCCTGAAAGTCCAACCTCGCCGGCAAAGCACACATCTTTCGCAATAGGCGTGTCGAAATTGCTTGATAATATGGCGCAAACCACCGCCAAGTCTAAAGCAGGATCATTGACTTTCAGTCCACCTGCAATATTCAAGAACACGTCTTTTTGAGCGAGTTTAAATCCAACTCTCTTTTCCAATACTGCCAACAGCATATTCATTCGTCGAGGGTCAAAACCTGTGACCGAACGCTGTGCCGTACCGTATGCAGCAGTGCTGACAAGCGCTTGCGTATCAATCAAAAATGGACGTGCACCATCAACTGTAACACCGATAGCAGAGCCAGAAAGAGCCTCATCACTCTCATTGAGCAGCATCATACTTGGATTGGTCACTTCCTTCAGACCATCTTCCTTCATTTCGTAGATACCGATTTCACTTGTATTGCCAAAGCGGTTTTTAATACCACGAAGTATGCGATACAGATAATGTCGGTCGCCCTCAAACTGAATCACGGCATCGACAATGTGCTCAAGCACCTTTGGACCTGCAATGCTACCCTCTTTATTGATGTGACCAATCAAAATCACAGGTGTGTTGGTTTCTTTGGCATATCTCAAGAATGCAGCAGCACATTCTCTCACTTGGCTCACACTGCCAGCAGCCGACTCAAGCAAATCGCTCGCTATGGTCTGAATAGAATCTACAATCAGCAAATCAGGCTTGTCATTTTTCAGGCATGTGAAAATGTTTTCAAGTGAAGTTTCACAAAGGAGGAAACACTCGCAATCCATTTTTCCGCCTGCTATTCTATCAGCCCTCATTCTTAATTGCTGTGCACTTTCCTCGCCCGAAACGTAGAGTACTTTTCTTGAACGAATTCGAAGCACATTTTGCAAAACCAAGGTGGATTTGCCAATGCCGGGCTCACCACCCAAAAGAATAATGGAACCAGGCACCAAACCACCGCCAAGCACACGATTCAGTTCGTTACTTGGCAATTTGATTCGGGGATATTCTTCCGATTTAATTTGACTGATTTTCACAGGTGTCAGCACCTTTTTGCCAGCCCCAGTACCAAGAACTTCATTTTTTCCTTTAGGGGTTATGATTTCTTCAACATAGGTGTTCCATTCACCGCAGGAGGGGCATTTACCCACCCATTTCGACGACTCTGCACCACAATTTTTGCAAAAGAATGCCGATTTAACCTGTTTAGCCATAATTACTTATTTTTTAAAACCGAACGACGGAATTCGCTGATTACAACTGCAGTAGCCACGCCCACATTAAGCGATTCGCTCGTTTCGCCACTGTTCCACGATGGAATATGCAAGCGCTTAGTCACCAATTTAGCCACTTTCTGACCAATACCTTGACCCTCATTACCAAACACCACAAAGCCCTTGTTCTCCAATTCGCTTTGATAGATATTATCGCCATCAAGGAATGTGCCACACACTGGCAAGTCGTTGTATTCTTCAAGCAAATTAGGCACATCGCAATAGTGCACTTTCACTCGTGAAATAGCACCCATTGTGGCTTGCACCACTTTGTGGTTATACACATCCACTGTGCCAATGCTTGCGAAAATATTCTTGATGCCATACCAATCAGCCAAACGAATGATTGTACCGAGGTTTCCTGGGTCTTGAACATTATCAAGCACAATGTTCAGACCATCTCTCACCTCTTTTTCATCAATCTCTTTTTCTGGCATTTCATACACGGCAATCACATCGCTTGGATTAGAGAACTGCGACATTTTAGCCATCTGCTGGTTATTAGCCAGCACAATTTTGTCGTGCATCGTGGCGTTTGCCAACCTGTCGTGCCATGCACGGGTGCAAATCAGCCATTTGCAGTTAAAATAATCCCAAGTGTCGCGCACACATTTGGTGCCTTCTGCCACAAAGAGTCGTTCATCGTCTCTGTATTTCTTTACAGCAAGCGAGCGAACAACCTTGATAATGCCATTATTAATATCTTGCATACACTTAATCGTTAAGTAGTTTCAACAACATTTTTATACCTTCGTTAGTAGCTCTGTTGATTACGCGCTCTCTATCACCGGGAAAATGGAAACATTGGCTCACCACATTGTCGGCTGCTTTTGCTGCAATCCATACTGTGCCAACAGGTTTCCCTGGTTCTGCACCACCAGGTCCAGCTATGCCACTTGTGGAAATAGCGCAATCGGTGTTCATGACTTTGCACACACCACTCACCATCTGCTGCACCACAGGTTCGCTCACCACACCATGCACATCAATATCTGCTGACGAAACATTCAGCACATTGATTTTCACCTCGTTGGCATACGAAACCACAGAACCTTTAAAATAACTGCTACTACCAGCAATTCGGGTAATTTCATGTGCGATATTACCACCTGTGCAACTTTCTGCAGAGGCTACAGTCATACCTTTCTCTAAAAGTTTTTTGCCGAGAATTTGGGCAAGAGGCATATCTTCATCGCAAATAATCTTATCGCCAACGAGTGCGTGCAACTTTGCCGAGAACTTATCCATATTAGCCGAAAGAATACTTTCATCTTCACATGCGCCAGTCAATCGCAAGCGAATTAATCCAGGTGTGGGCAAATATGCAAGGTGCATGTATTCGGGCAATTCCTTCTCAAAACCATCGAGTTGCATAGCAAGCAGTGATTCTATAATATCAATCACGATAAAGGTGCGATACTGAAGGTGCATATTGTCGTGCGTTTTCTTAACGAGTTTCGGAATCAGCACTTTCTTCATCATGTGCTGCATTTCAAACGGAACACCAGGCATCGACACCAACACCTTTTCGTCCTTTTCAAACCACAGGATAGGTGCAGTACCCACTTCGTTTTGCACCACTTCGCAACTGCTTGGCACATAGGCTTGATTTCGGGTGTATTCGTTGAGTTTGAGATGACGCTTTTCCACCACTTCGAGCACATTCGCCAAAGTGGCATCGTCAAAAATCAGTTCGCCCCCGAAATAGTCACAAAGGGTGGTTTTGGTAATGTCGTCTTTTGTGGGACCAAGTCCACCAGTAGCCAACACCACATCGCTTTCCTCAAAAGCAATATCTATTGCCTTTTTAATCGCATCGGCATTATCGGGAACCACTTGCACTTTCTGCAATTCCCAACCATAAACCGACATTTCACGGGCAATCCATCCAGAATTAGTGTCGGTAACCTGCCCAATCAAAAGTTCGTCACCAATGGCGATAATTGAATACTTCATTTTGCTGAATCTTTTTAGATTGTTACTCTTGCAAAAGGAGGTTCTGTAATATCACAGAACTTCTTATCCAAATATTTATAATAACCAGCCACGGCAATCATTGCAGCATTGTCGGTGGTATAAGAGCGCTTAGGAATAAACGCCTTGATATGGCGGCGGTCAGCGTACTCCTGAACGGCGCCCATGATGGACATGCCGTACAGGAACAGCGCAACGCCGCCCAGCAGAGAGGTAATGTGTGTGATATCCATAACGATACTCCTAATATGAAACTTCCCTTTTAATCCTTTACAGCACACAGCCGCCGGAACCTTGCACACGCAACGCCTGCCCTGTTCCGGAAGCCGCTTACTTTTATTATACCATCAAAGGGGGCGTCTCAACAAGGTTTATTTTACATGAAAGTTACTTTTTCCACACATTTCGCAACATATTTCCGGGCGTAAAACCAAAAGCTTTCTTTTATTTTACATACATTTTACATTGTGCCTTCTCGGGGCGCAGGATATCCCCGCTTACTCTGCCAGCTCCTCCATAGCCTCCCGCACTGTGTCGGCCGAAAACAGGAACACACCACTGCCGGTGTATACCTCCACATGATTGCCCACATAACGCAACTCAAAATCCTTCATGGTGTTTCCCTCCTGTGTTTCTGTTTTGTTCCGGGGCTTTCCCGGTGAACACAGTATCACACAATTCAGATACCATAAAAAGGACTTTCAAATCTTTCCTGTGATTTTTTGCGTAAAAAGCAGCGTATGCTCCCAGTCTGCTCACGTAAAAAAGTGGCTCAGAAACGCCCGCAGGCGTTTCTGAGCCACAAATTATAATAATATTTTTTCCGCGGTTCAGGCCTTCTCAGAGGGCTTGCTCAGGTCTACGCTGCGGATGATCTTGCGCACCGGCAGGATGCTCTTGGCGTTCATGGACAGCTCGTCCACGCCCATGCGCAGGAAGGTCTCGGTCAGGGCGGTGTCGGCGCCCAGCTCGCCGCAGATGCCCACCCAGATGCCGTGACGGTGACCGGCTTCAATGGTCATCTTGATGGCGCGCAGTACGGCAGGGTGATGGGGGTTGAAGAAGGGCTCCAGCTTTGCGTTCTGGCGGTCCAGTGCACAGGTGTACTGGGTCAGGTCGTTGGTGCCGATGGAGAAGAAGTCGCACTCGGCGGCAAGCTCATCGGCAACCAGAACAGCGGCGGGGGTCTCGATCATGGTGCCCACCTCGATGTTCTTGCCCATCTTGACGCCCTCGGCGGTCAGCTCGGCACGGCACTCTTCCAGAACAGCCTTGGCGTCCTGCAGCTCCCGCAGGCTGGTGATCATGGGGAACATGATGCTCATGTTGCCGTAGGCGGAAGCACGCAGCAGCGCGCGCAGCTGGGTCTTGAAGAAGTCCTTGCGGGTCAGGCAGATGCGGATGGCGCGGTAGCCCAGAGCGGGGTTCTCCTCGTGATCCAGCTTCATGTAATCGACGGTCTTATCGGCACCGATGTCGCAGGTGCGGACGACTACCTTGCGGGGAGCCAGACTCTCCACCACCTGCTTGTAGGCCTCGAACTGGTAGTCCTCGGTGGGGAAGTCCTTGCAGTTCAGGTAGACGAACTCGGTGCGGAACAGACCCACGCCGCCGGCGTCGTTCTGCTGCACAGCGCCCACGTCGCCCATGCCGCCGATGTTGGCAAACACGTTGATGGTCTTGCCGTCCAGCGTGGTGTTGGGCTTGCCCTTCAGCTCCTGCAGCAGGGCCTGCTTTTTCTGGTCCTCCTGCTGGCGCTTTTTCAGGCTCTTGAGCAGGTCGGGGGTGGGGTCTACATACACACAGGCGTTGTAGCCGTCCACCACAGCCATCTTGCCGTCCCAGTCGTCCTGAATGTCCTTGCACTGGATCAGGGCGGGGATGTTCATGCTGCGGGCCAGAATGGCGGTGTGGCTGTTGGAGCTGCCCTCGCGGGTGATGAAGCCCAGCAGCAGGGTCTTATCCATACGCACGGTCTCGGAGGGAGCCAGATCCTCGGCTACCAGAATGCTGGGCTCGGTGCCCTGCAGGGAAGCGTTGTCCACCCCCTGCAGAATGTCCAGCATGGCCTGTGCAATGTCCAGCACATCGGCGCTGCGGGCCTGCAGATACGGGTCGTCCATGGCGGCAAACACTGCAGCCTGATTGTTGCCGGCGGTCTTGACGGCGTACTCGGCGCACATCTTCTGCCCGTTGATGATCTCCTTGATGGCGTCCACAAAGTCGTCGTCATCCAGCATCATGGCGTGGATGTTGAACACCTCGGCGATGTCCTCGCCGGCTTCTGCCAGTGCCTTTTCGTACAGGGCGGTCTGCTGCTCGATCGCCTTTTGCTGTGCTGCTTCAAAACGCTGGACCTCTGCAGCGGTATCCGCCACCTCCGCCGGGGAGATAGTGGTGTCTTTTTTCTTGTAGATCTTCAGTTTGCCGACGGCAATACCGTTCAGAATGCTTTTGCCTGTGCCTACCTGCATTGCACTTTCTCCTTCTTTATCATCACAAAAACAAAAAAGCCCCCGCAGATCTCCCCGCAAGGGCACTTGTATCACGGCTGAGATCAAACGTTCTCGCTCAGGAACTTCTGAATTGCCTCTGCTGCTGCTTCTTCGTCATCACCTTCCACCTTGATGGTGATGGTCTCGCCCTGCTTGACGCCCATGCCCATCAGAGCCATCAGCTTGCGCATATCGCAGCTCTTGCCGTCCTTTTCCAGGGTGGCGGTGCTTGCAAAGCCCTTGACGGTCTTGACGAGCAGACCTGCGGGACGGGCGTGGATGCCGCAGGCATCCTTAACGGTATACTGGAATTCCTTCATAATCATTTTCTCCTTATATGATCCCATGCACGCCCGGCTCTCATTCTGCACACTTCCGGGATGCGGAGCGCAAAGCACACCGCAGCATGGTTTATACTTTTATTATAAACCCTGTACCGGCTTTTTTCACCCTTCTATATTGCCGATTTTTCCGCAAAAATTTTGTTACATTTGAACATGTTCATGGGACAAAATTAGCATCTTTTTATATTTTTTCCGTTTTGTTTGCAAAAATTGGGCAATCTGCGCCCCGCCTTTGCCCCTCTGCCGGAGATGCCTCTCCGGCGGGGACGGCGTTTTCCGGTATTTCCGGCTTCACTCCACCGGATAGCCCTCTGCATCCAGAGGCAGGGACGTGTAGTCCGGGGCGGGCAGAACGCTGTCCGCCTCCCCGGAAGTTTCCATCGTCGGTTCCGGTGCCTCGGTAAGGGGCTCGTCGTGGCGCTCGCCCCAGTCGCCGCTGTAGTCCTCCCCGGAGGTCTGCTGCGCCATTGCCTCCTGCAGGTCCTTCATGCCCACCACGGTGCCAGAGGGGCGTTCCAGCAGGTAGGCACCCACCGCCTTTTTGCGCCACACCAGCAGCACCCCGTAGCGGCTGGTGTCCCCGCTGGCTGCCGCCGGGATCAGTGCCACCCACTTTTCCACCATCTTGCCCTTGCACCGGGCAAGGTCCATGCCGCTCTGCTGCACCACCCCGTTAAAGGCGGAAAAGCTGTCGTCCCACTTCCGGGGGATCTTGACCTTATCCACCGTCACCGAGGCGCCGTCCACCTCCAGCCCGTATCCCGCAAACCAGATCTGCACATCCTGTGCGCTTTCGATCCGGTTGCCCGGTGCCGCTGCCGTCACCGTGCGGGTGCTGATGTACCGCCCCAGCAGGGCGCTGCACACCACCAGCCCGCAGCACATGATGCCCAGCCCCAGCTTTTTCAGACTCGTTTTGCTCAGTGTGACCACAAACATGACCCACGCCTCCCCCGCCGATTCTTGCTCTGTGACCACTGTATGGGGCACCGGGGGCAGATATGACAAAAAGCAGGCACATCGTGCCTGCTTTTTGCGGTCATGAGACCGTCTCAATGTGCTTTTTTAAAGTCCTCCGGGCAGACCAGACCCTCCTGCTCCAGCACCCGGTGCAGGATCTGCATCACCCCGTATTCCCGGTGGGAGGGCGCAAGAAAGGGCACCCGCTGCCGCAAAGGCAGGCTGCCGTTTTCCATGAGGAAACCGTACTTTGCCTGCTCCAGCATCTCGGCGTCGTTGTAGGTATCTCCAAACGCCATCATGCTGTGGGAGGGGATGTCCAGCATCTCCCCCAGCCGTGCCAGCGCCGAGCCCTTGTGGACCCCGGGGTTCATAACGTCCACCCAGTTTTCCCCTGCCACTGCCACCGAGAACTCCCCGCTGCAGCCGGGACCGTACACGGCATCGTATGCCTGCCGGGCGTTTCCACGGGGCAGATAGACGGTAAACTTGTCCGCCGCCGCTTCCACGGCGGTCAGGTCCTCCACATATTCCACCCGGGTATAAAAGTTTTTGAATACCCGGTCATACTGCCGGTGCCGCTGCTCCGCATAGGCGGCGTCCAGCCCGCAGAGCAATCCCACATCGTCGTTGCGTCTGGTAAGGGCGGCAAGTTTCCGCCAGCCCGGGGCGGGCATCTCGGAAACAAAAAGGTCTTTGCCCTTCCACCGTGCTGCACCGCCGTTGTCCCCGATCAGGACCATCTCCTGTGCAAGAGTGGGGAACATCGCCTCCAGCGTGTACAGGGGGCGTCCGCTTGCCGCCGCAAACAGGATGCCTTTGGCAGCAAGAGCACGGACTGTCTGTTCAAAGTCCGGGGGCAGGCAGCTGTTCTGGTCCAGAAGGGTGGCGTCCATGTCCGATGCGATCAGCCGGATCCTGTCCATATTTTCCTCCTCAGCCCATGTAGCTGATGTTCACGTCAATGTCCCCGCCGTAGCCGCTGATGCGACCCTTTTCGCTGCCCTGCCACATATCGCAGTCAATGGGGCTGCTTGCCACGCCGTAGTGGGCGTTCCAGATGCTGTACTTCCGGAGGGAGGCAAGGTCGATGCGGTTGCGGTACCATGTGGTGGAGGCGTAGACGCCGGGCTTATACCTCGATGCCTTGACCTCCTCGCAGAAGGCGATGGCGCACTTGGTGCGGTCGGTGACCCCCAGACCGTCGGCACGACCGTTGCCCTTGGAGGCACCGGATGCCTCGGTGTCGTAATAGATGGGGTAGTCCAGCTTCCGCCCGTTGAGCACATAGGCGCAGCCCTGTGCCTCCTCCTTTGCCTCCGCCTCGTTGACTGCCTGGGTAAAGAAGTACACCCCTACCTTCAGCCCTGCGTTCCGGGCGTTGGCAAAGTGCTCCTCAAACATGGGGTCCAGCACCAGTGCACCGGTGCCGTAGCCCCGGTAGCCGATGCGGATGATGACAAACTTGACCCCTGCTTTTTTGACCTTGTTCCAGTCCACCTTGGTCTGGTACTTGGACACGTCCACTCCAAAGGTGACTTTTTTCTGCATCACCCCGTCCTCGTTGAAGTAGTAGAGCTTTTTGTCGATGGACTGGATGCCGGTGACCTTTTTGTGGGTGGAGGGGTTATAGTAGTAGGTGCGGCTGCCCACGGTGCGCCAGCCGGAGTACTGAGGCTCGCTCCAGTTGAACAGCCACTCCCACAGCCAGCTGAAAAAGCTGTTCTCATCGCTTATGTCGATGCACTGTGCCTCGGCGGCTTCCAGCGCACCGGAATCCAGTGCCTCCTGGATCTGTTCCGGGGTCAGCAGCACGGTATCCTCCGGGGTGTGCCCGGTGCTGTCGTTTTCCTCGGTGTCTGCGGCTGCCGGGGCAGCAAGAGGGTCCTCCTGCGCCAGCTCCGGGGTCTCCTGCTGCAGGGTCACCACGCCGTTCTCCTCCTCCAGCTCCGGCTGTACCGCTGCCGGAACATCCTGCACCGGGGCAGACTCTTCTGTCTTTTCTTCCGGCTGCTGTTCCGGCACGGCGGCTTCCGTTTCCGGGGCAGGTTCCGCCGCCGGGACAGTCTCCGGGGCTGCCTGCACCGGGGCTGCCGTTTCTTCGGCAGAAATGGTCTGTGCCGGGGTCTCCGTCCCGGTCTCTGCCGTCTCTTCCACAGCGGCTGCCCCGTGATGCTTTTGGGGGCTCTTTTCCGGCTTCTGCTGCTGCACCGCCGCCGGCTCCACCGTCAGCACCGCAGGCTGGTCTGCCTGCAGGGTCAGGGTCCCTGCGCCGCTTACTGCCACCACCAGCGCCATGGCAGCTGCCGCCACCGCCCTGCCCCGGGCACGCCGGTTTTCTTCCGTTGCCGGGCTCTCTTTTTTCCAGAACTTTTTCATACCGTTCTTCTCCGCCTCCAGCTCCCAGTTTTGATTCTATGCACTCCCTGCCGCCTCTCCCGGCATCCTGCAGAACAGGGCGGAAAAAGCAGCGGTCTTTTTTGTCCGATACGTTTTCAGTATACACCCGGAAGCAAGGGTCCGTCAATCGCCGCCGCCCCCTCGGAGGACAGCCAGAAGCCCTGTCTGTCCCGGACGCAAAAACTCTCCAAAAGAGATACGATTCAGCCCCCGCAAACATTGCACAAAGCCAAAAATTATAGATATTGCAAGAAAAACAGCGGTTTTTACTTGCTGTCTTGACATGTGTATGGTATTATACTTGACATGCAGTCCGCTGCAAAGTTTTCACACACTTTCCATACACTTTAACAGAAAGGCAGTTTCTCATGTCAAATGTGAAAGATTTCTTAAAACGAAAGGATATCGTCATCACCCCCCAGCGGTACCTCATTGAGGCGCTGGGAGCCATGGCGCAGGGTCTGTTTGCCAGCCTGCTCATCGGCACCATCATCAAGACGGTGGGACAGCAGACCGGTCTGGAGATGCTGGTGGATCTGGGCAGCTACGCCACCGCCATGAGCGGCCCCGCCATGGCCTGTGCCATCGGCT
>OIXU01000110.1_pt1 | contig 26441 bp, 16 predicted proteins | sample 1587921 | NCBI WGS metagenome assembly OIXU01 (sample SAMN03283238) | human gut metagenome | biome: human-associated habitat; material: feces | host: Homo sapiens | place: Peru | collected 2012
GACAGCATTTTTACGCATTTTCCTGCCGATGAAAACGATACCGTTGACCTCGGCAGACTCGGTGAAGAAAGCAAAAGACTTGCCGAAATTTTCTCCTCGGCAAGCCGTTACAGTCTGCTTTTGCTCAACGAAAGCCTTGCAACAACCAATGTTGCCGAGGGCTTGTACATTGCCCGTGATGTTGTCAAATCAATGCGATATCTCGGCACAAGGGCGATTTTTAATACTCATATGCACGATTTGGCTCGCAATCTTGACGAGGTGAACACAACCGTAAAGGGTGACAGCAAGGTCGAAAGTCTGGTAACAGGTGTCGAAAACGGACAGCGTTCGTTCAAGGTTTTCATCGCTCCGCCTCAAGGTGTAAGCTATGCCAAAGACATTGCCGAAAAATACGGTGTAACCTTTGATAAAATCAAAAAACAGATTGATCGGCAGCGTGTCGCTGCACCCGGTTCGGGAAGATAGTATGTAATAATAAAAACATATTATGCCCGAACGGAAGTTTTTTTAAAATTGAAAGTTGAAAATGGAAAATTGAAAATTACGGTCGGGCAGACAGTTTGCAAAATGCAAAGCATTGTCGCCTGACTGTTTTTGTATATATAGAAGTTGCGTTTAAATGTATGGGCGGATGCTACGGTGTTGCAATTATTTTGTTATATTCAGAAAATTCGTATAAAAGAAAACGGAGTGCATTACGCACTCCGTTTTCTTACGCCCACAAAATAATAAAAAAAGAAGGAAATAGCTGTTTAATAAAGTAACAGTTTAACCTTGCAGAATTTCAAGTCATTTCCTGCAAACCGTTACCTTATGCGAGTATTCTAACACTAACAGTAATAAAAGTCAAGACTGTTATACTATTTTTTGTTATTGATAGTAATAATATCGTTTAACTTTACACATTGAATAAATCATGTGTCTGAAATTTGTGCGGATTATCAAAAGAAACCTGCCTGTCTGAAGAAGAAAATCCACAAAAACATTGTGAAACACGCTAAAACCGAAGTGAACACAACCGCCGCACCTGCAAGTTTGAAGTCGCTGTCCATTTGCTGAGCCATTGTGAATGACGAAACCGCACACGGCGATGCAAAAAGTCCGATAAGCGACACAAAGTCAACTCCTCTGATTCCTATAAGCGCCGCCGTACCCAGACAAAGTGCCGGCACAACAACAAGTCTTGCGATTATGCAGATTATGAGGTTGCGTGAACAGCCTTTTATGCTGTCAAATGTGACAGACGCACCGAGTACAATCAGCGCAAGCGGAGTTGCAACCGCCGCAATATCCGAAACCGTTTTGTCAATTGTTTCCGGAAGGCTTATATTGAACGCAACAGACAAAAGTCCGAGTACAGAGCCGATAATCAGCGGATTTTTGGCAATGCCTTTTAAAATTTTCAGCACATTTATCTTTTGCCCTCTGAAAATTTCAAGCGTGATGACGGCAAGCATATTGTAAATCGGAACAACAACAGCAACAAGCACGGCTGTCATGCCAAGCTTATCCTTGCCGAAAATATTCGCCGCAATCGGAAGTCCCATAAGTACAAAATTACTGCGGTAAATCGCCTGAATCATCGCACCACGGCTGTAATTTGACTTTTCAACAAGGAGTGTAAACCCGATTGACAAAAAGTAAATCGTGAACACGCCAATAACCGCAAAGGCAAGCAGCTTCGGACTGAAAACGCTTGAAAAATCCGAGCCGTAGATGTTATTGAACATCAGAAACGGAAAAAATACATTGAAAACAATTTTGTTAAGCTGAGGCAGAAAGCTGTCCTGCAAAATTTTTAATTTTCTCACAAGAAAACCGATGAAAAGCATTATGAACATCGGCAGAACCGCATTAAGCGCAACGAAAAAGCTCTCCATAAAATCACCTCTTTTCAGCATACCACATTGCAAAATTTTTTTCAACAAAGCATATACCCGAAAATGTACATTTATTCAAGTTGAAATATGTCGATTTGTGTGTTAAAATATTCTGTGAACGATTTAAAATGAAACAACGAGGTGTGTCCATGAAAAAATGTGAATTCTGCGGAAAACAGATATCGTATTTTGACCAGTATTGTGATGATGAGTGTCATATTAAAGCGAATAAATTTTACGAAAAGGGCGAGCGTTTCGGCAAGCTGTTTGCGGTAATCAATATGATTTGTGTGTTCGGAATTCCAATCGGACTTTTTATGCTCTCGTTTGCAAGAGAGGTCGGTCTTACCGTCGCACTTGCAAGCTGTGTAATTCTCGGAATTATGCTCATTATTCTTCCGTTTCCCACGGAAAATATGATTTCAAAATTCAAAATTCAGAAAGCCGTAAAAATCACAAGAATGATCGGCGGTGCGGTAATTTTCCTCGGAGTGCTGATTTTGCTCCTTGCATTGTTAATTAAATTCTGATTTAAATTGAATAAAACGAAAAATTGCGTCAATACTATTTTCAGCAAATACAAAGGAGGACTTTGAATGCTCGATAAAATAGCATTGACGCTTCTTATTATCGGCGGACTCAACTGGGGAAGTGTTGGCATTTTTCAGTTTGATCTTGTTGCGTGGATTTGCGGCGGACAGACAGGAATCATAAGCCGTATTGTTTACATCCTTGTCGGACTTTCCGCAATCTGGTGCATTACACTTTTATTCAGGGACACAAGCGACACCGTGACGGACGGAACAGTTGCGGATTCGTAGTTTTTGCAGTAGTGGTAGCCTTGCGGGCGGATGATATCCGCCCATACATTTAAACGCAACTTCTATATATACAAAAACAGTCGGGCAACAATGATTTGCATTTTGCAAACTGTCTGCCCGACCGCAATTTTCAATTTTCCATTTTCAACTTTCAATTTCAAAAAACTTTCGCTCGGGCATAATATGTTTTTTACATTGCAAACTGTCTACACGAAAGGGGAACGGCGGCTCGCCGTAAAATAACCATAAACAAAAAACAGGCTGTCATATGACAACCTGTTTTCTTATGTAATATTTACTGCGTGGCAGATTTATTTCAATTAAAGTGCCTCAACAATGGCTCTTGTATCTCTTGCAATAACCATTTCTTCGTCGGTTGCAATGAGTTCAACTCTGATTGCCGAATCAGGAGTTGAGAGTGTGCCTGTAACACCGCATGTGGCCTGCTTGTTGAATTCCTTATCCAACTTAACGCCAAGGCATTCAAGATAGTCGCAAACCTTTTCACGGAGCATAGGCTGGTTTTCACCGATACCTGCCGTGAATACGATGCCGTCACAACCGCCGAGCGCTACATAATAACTGCCGATGTACTTTGCAATCTGGTAGTAAAGCATTTCGTGGGCAAGGTGAGCTCTCATATTGCCGTCTGCTTCGGCTGCACAAACATCACGGTCGTCAGACGAAACGCCCGAAATGCCCAAAAGACCCGATTCCTTGTTGAGAATCTTTGACATTTCCTCGGGAGTGAGATGCTCTTTTTCAGCGATAAATGTGATAACAGACGGATCAAGTGAACCTGAACGGGTACCCATCATAAAACCACCGAGAGGAGTAAGTCCCATTGTAGTGTCGATAACCTTACCGCCCTTTACGGCTGTGATTGAAGAACCGTTGCCGATGTGACAGGTAATAAGCTTGAGCTCTTCCTTTTTTCTGCCCATAAGGTCAGCCATTTTTTCGGAAACATAACGGTGAGATGTGCCGTGAAAGCCGTACTTTCTTACACCGAACTTTTCATAATACTTGTAAGGCACTGCATACATAAATGCTTTTTCGGGCATTGTCTGGTGAAAAGCAGTATCAAAAACCGCAACCTGCGGAACTTTCGGACCGAAAACTCTTGTGCAGGCCTCAATGCCCTGAAGGTGTGCAAGGTTGTGAAGAGGTGCAAGAGGAGCAAGCTCTCTGATTTTGTTGATTACCGAGTTATCTACAAGCACCGACTTGTCAAAGTACGCACCGCCCTGCACAACTCTGTGACCTACGGCGGAAACCTCGGACAAATCGCTGATTGCACCGTATTCGGGATCTAAGAGTGCATTCTTAACAGCCTCAAAAGCCTGAGTGTGATTAAGCATCTGTGTTTTGCGGTTGATTTTTTTGCCGTCGGGTGTTTTAAAACCAATGAAAGCACCGTTCTGACCGATTCTTTCACAGTTACCCTTTGCGAGAACTGCCTCGTTGTCAGTATCAATAAGCTGGTACTTGAGCGAGGAACTGCCTGCGTTGATTACGAGAATTTTCATTACAATCGTCCCCTTTGGTAGTTGTTTTCAGTTTAAAATATAAGAAATATATTTGCCTGTCGTCATATTTTATACTATAATGTAAATCAGAAAAAGACTTTTCAAAATTGACAGGTCACACATACATATGATACTCCAAATTATGTATGTTTTCAAGTGTTTTTTACAATATGTATGCGAAATAAAGGCTTCGGAGGAATAGTTATGGCAACAGCTGTCATCTGCGAATTCAATCCGTTTCACAACGGTCATAAATATTTGCTCGAAAGTGCAAAAAATGTGCTTAAAGAGCCGGTCATAGCAATTATGAGCGGCAGCTTTACCCAGCGTGGTGAGGTTGCCGTGTGCGACAAATTTGTCCGTGCAAAATCTGCCCTTGAAAACGGTGCGGATTTGGTGCTTGAACTGCCCGTTGTGTTCTCACTTTCGGGGGCTGAGGGCTTTGCAAAGGCAGGTGTTGCGATTGCGTCGGCTTTTGAATGCACAAATCACCTTGCTTTCGGCAGTGAAAGCGGTGACTGCGAACTGCTCAAAAAATCCGCAAACGCTGTTTGTGATGAAAGGGTACAGGATCTTGTGCGTGACGGAATGAAAAACGGCGGATACTACCCCCGTGAACTTGAAAACGCCGTCAAAACGGTTTTCGGTGATGAGATTTCGTCCGTACTTTGTGAACCGAACAATATTCTTGGCGTTGAGTATATAAAGGCATTGAACGGTACGGGTGTTGAGCCGTTCTCGGTTGCAAGAACAGGTGTTGCACACGACAGCCGAATTGCGGGCGAAGGCTTTGCGTCTGCGTCAAACATAAGAGAAATGTTGCGTAACGGTGAAAATGCGAAGAAGTACGCTCCGTACATTCCCGATGAAATCACATTTTCCGAAAATCTTGACAGACCGTTACTGTACCGCCTGCGTACTATGACAAGAGAGGATATTGCAAAACTGCCCGATGTGGGTGAGGGGCTTGAAAACAGAATTGCCGATGCGGCAGTGCGTTGCAGTACCTCATCAGAAATTGCCGACCTTGTAAAGACAAAGCGCTACACTCATGCACGCATACGGAGAACACTCGCCTGTGCATTGCTCGGAATTGAAAAAGCTCATACGCAAATCCCGATTGAGTATGTCCGTGTTTTAGGCTTTACAAACGAGGGGGCGGAATTGCTCAAAGACTGCCGACTGAATATTGTCACCTCAGCAAGCAACGGTATCAGAACAGGCGGCAACACAAAGGCATTGCTTGAAAAGGATATTTTAGCCTACGATATTTCGGCACTTGCGTATGAAATTCCAAAAAGGAGCGGTCTTGATTTTACAACGCCTATTGTGAAAATATGACATTGGTCGATTGATTCGTCAATGATATGCCGAAAACGGCAGTTTCTGAGGATTTTTCTTACATTTTTTACCGCAAAAAACAGCGGATTTTACGGGATTTTTATCTTTTTTGTGAGAAGTGCAACAATAAGTGTGTAATCTTTTTGTAATTATTATTGAACCCGATAAAAGTAGAAAAATGGTCAAAAAAACATTGACAAATATTTAACAAAGATGATAAAATAGAATCAATCGAGAATTAGCTAAATTCTGAAACAACGATTGAAAGGATCCAGAAAAATGAAAAGAATTCTTTGCTTTCTGATGGCGTGCACAATGTGCGCATCAGCGGCAGTCGGACTCTCAGGATGCGGTTGTGACGACAACACATCAAACAGCAGTAAGCCCGGCTACAAGGTTGAGCCGACAGAGCCTGACCTTACAAACGGAGATTTCGGATTTTTCATTATCAATAAGGAAGAACTTATGATTACAAAGTACACAGGTTCTGACACGGTTATTGAAATTCCCGAAAGCTACAAGAACTACAAAGTTACCGTAATCGGTGCAAGCGTGTTCAATGACTCCAAAATCACGGAAGTAACAATTCCGTCAAGTATCAAGCAGATTGAAGATTATGCCTTTTCAAGCTGTCACAGCCTCACAAAGGTAAATCTTTCCGAAGGTCTTGAAATCCTTAACAACAGCGTGTTCTTTAACTGCTCTGAGTTAAGAGAAATCAAGCTTCCGAGTACACTCAAAGAAATCGGACCGAGAGCTTTTTCGGGTGCGGCACTTAACAATGTTGTCCTTCCCGACAGCGGTAAACTTACAAAGATTGATGAATATGCTTTTTATCAGTCGCGTGAGCTTACAGACATTACAATTCCGGCTTGTATTACAAGTATTCCCGACAATGTATTCGCAGAATGCAGTAAGGAAGTTACAATCCACGGAGCAAGCGGTTCATATGCCCAGAGCTATGCTAAGAAAAACAACCTTAAATTCAAGGCTGACTTAGGCAGTTCTTCAAAAAAGGCAACAAAGGCAACAAAGGCAAGCGGTAAGGCTGCCGAGAAAGCCGAGTAATTGAGGCAAATTAATTTGATATCATTTTCAGCTTTGCTGAATCTAATATAATTATGCAAGATAAGAGGTAGATTAAATGAGTACAAAAGAGTATCCTATCGTAGATAACGCAGAAAGCTTTGAAGCTGCCCTTGCAAGAGTAAGAGAAGCTCAGAAAATTTTTGCTACCTACACACAGGAGCAGGTTGACAAGATTTTTCTTGCTGCCGCTACTGCTGCTAACCAGATGAGAATTCCGCTCGCTAAGATGGCTGTTGAAGAAACAGGCATGGGCGTTGCAGAAGATAAGGTTATCAAGAACCACTTCGCATCTGAGTATATTTACAATGCTTACAGAAATGTTAAGACTTGCGGCGTTCTTGAGGAAGACAAGGCTTACGGCATTAAGAAGATTGCTGAGCCAATCGGTGTAATCGCTGCCGTTATTCCTACAACAAACCCAACTTCAACCGCTATCTTCAAGACACTCGTTTGTCTTAAGACAAGAAACGGTATCATCATCAGCCCGCATCCCCGTGCTAAGAAGAGCACAATTGAGGCTGCCAAGGTTGTTCTTGAAGCTGCTGTTAAGGCAGGCGCTCCGGAGGGTATCATCGGCTGGATTGATATTCCTTCACTCGAACTCACAAACACACTTATGCAGGAAGCTGACTGCATCCTCGCAACAGGCGGCCCCGGCATGGTTAAGGCTGCTTATTCATCAGGTAAGCCTGCACTCGGTGTTGGCGCCGGTAACACACCTGCTATCATTGATGAAACAGCTGACATTTTACTCGCAGTTAACTCAATTATCCACTCAAAGACATTTGATAACGGTATGATCTGTGCTTCAGAGCAGTCTGTTATCGTTGAAAAGAAGATTTACAGCAAAGTTAAGAAGGAATTCAAGGCTCGTGGCTGCTACTTCCTTAACGAGGAAGAGACAGAGAAGGTTAGAAAGACTATCATTATCAACGGCGCTCTTAACGCTAAGATTGTTGGTCAGAAGCCTGTTACAATCGCAGCTCTTGCAGGTGTAACAATTCCTGAGGAAACAAAGGTTCTTATCGGTGAGGTAGAATCAGTTGACATCAGCGAAGAGTTTGCTCACGAGAAGCTTTCTCCTGTACTCGCTATGTACAAGGCTGAAGATTTTGAAGATGCTATTGCAAAGGCTGAGCATCTTATTGCTGACGGTGGTTACGGTCACACATCTTCACTTTATGTTGACGCTGTAAACGAAAGAGCAAAGATTGACGAGTTCGCATCAAGAATGAAAACTTGCCGTATCCTTGTTAACACACCTTCTTCACAGGGTGGTATCGGTGACCTTTACAACTTCAAGCTTACTCCTTCACTCACACTCGGCTGTGGTTCATGGGGCGGCAACTCTGTTTCTGAGAATGTTGGTTGCAAGCACCTTATCAATATTAAGACAGTTGCCGAGAGGAGAGAAAATATGCTTTGGTTCAGAGCACCTGAAAAGGTTTATATCAAGAAGGGCTGTATGCCTGTAGCTCTTCAGGAACTCAAGGATGTAATGGGTAAGAAGAGAGCATTCATCGTTACCGACTCATTCCTTTATAAGAATGGCTACACAAAGCCAATCACAGACAAGCTCGATGAAATGGGCATCACATATACAACATTTTCAGATGTTGAGCCTGACCCATCACTTATTTCAGCTCAGAAGGGTGCAGAGGCTATGCGTAAGTTTGAGCCTGACTGCATTATCGCACTCGGCGGCGGTTCAGCAATGGATGCCGGCAAGATTATGTGGGTTCTCTATGAGCATCCGGAAGTTGACTTCCAGGATATGGCTATGCGTTTCTGTGATATCCGTAAGAGAGTTTACACATTCCCGAAGATGGGCGAGAAGGCATACTTCATTGCTATCCCAACATCATCAGGTACAGGTTCTGAGGTTACTCCTTTCGCAGTTATCACAGACCAGAATACAGGCGTTAAGTATCCGCTTGCTGACTATCAGCTTATGCCTAACATGGCAATCGTTGATGCTGACAACATGATGAGCGGTCCTAAGGGACTTACAGCTTCATCAGGTATCGACGCTGTTTCTCACGCACTCGAGGCTTACGCTTCAATGATGGCTACAGACTTCACAGACGGTCTTGCACTCCGTTCACTCAAGCTTATCTTCGAGTATCTCCCTGCTTGCTATGACAACGGTATGAACGAGCCTGTTGCTCGTGAGAAGGTTGCTCACGCTGCTACAATGGCAGGTATGGCATTCGCTAACGCATTCCTCGGTGTTTGTCACTCAATGGCTCATAAGCTTGGTGCTTTCCATCATGTACCGCACGGTATTGCTAACGCACTTATGCTTGAGCAGGTAATCAGATTCAACTCAGCAGAAGTTCCTGCTAAGATGGGTACATTCCCACAGTATGATCACCCGCACACACTCGCTCGTTATGCTGAAGTAGCTCGTTACCTCGGCCTCGGCGGCAAGAACGATACAGAGAGCGTTGAAAACCTTATCAAGGCTGTTAACGACCTCAAGGCAAGAGTCGGCATCAAGAGCTCTATCAAGGATTATGTTCCGGACGAAGAGGACTTCCTCAACCGTCTTGACGCTATGACAGAGCAGGCATTTGATGACCAGTGCACAGGTGCAAACCCAAGATATCCGCTCTTCAAGGAAATCAAGCAGATGTACCTCAATGCTTACTATGGCAACAACAGCGAGACTGTTTAATCTATCTCGTAATGCATAATTATAAAACACCCTGCCCCCGTGGCAGGGTGTTTTGTTGTATATGGATAATACCGCAATTTTCCATTTTCAACTTTCAATTTAAATAAACTTCCGCTCGGGCGTAATGTGCTTTTAATATTACAAACCATTATGCACAATGCACAAAAGAATGTTAAAAATTTCACAAATATTTAGTTAAAAGTTTAACAAATTTTTATGCACTTCGCATAAAATATCTTGCTCTTTTTGTTTGAAAGGTAAAAAATATTTTATTTGTATTTGCTAAATGCACAAAGAAAATTAAAATTATTTTGTTATTTTTACACTGTACTAACCCCTGAAATTGTTGTATAATATAACCGAAGCAATGAAAGATTGCTTGATGAATTTTTAATATTTTAAAAAATATTTTAAAGCGAAAGGGGCTTTATTATGAAATTAGATACAGTTCTTGCAAAAAGAGAGAACAAGGTAGTTTATAAAGACGGTGCGCTTGCAGCCAAAGTTTTTGACGAGTGTTATCCGAAATCAGATATTCTTAACGAGGCTCTTAATCAGGCGAGAGTTGAGGAAACAGGACTCAATATTCCGAAAATTGAAGAGGTTACAAAGATTGACGGAAAATGGGCAATCATCTCCACCTTCATCGAGGGCAAAACTCTTGCGGAGCTTATGGCAGAGCATCCCGAAAAAGAGGACGAATACCTCAATCTCTTTGTTGACATTCAGGTTAAAATCCTCAGCCAAAAAGCGCCGTTGCTTAACAAACTCAAGGATAAGATGAAACGCAAAATCAGCGAAACCGACCTTGACGCAACAACAAGATATGAGCTTGAAACCCGTCTTAACGGTATGCCGAACCACACAAAGGTTTGTCACGGCGATTTCAACCCGAGTAATATTATTATTGACGAGTCGGGTACACCGTATGTTATTGACTGGTCACACGCAACACAGGGTAACGGTTCAGCCGATGCCGCAAGAACTTACCTCTTGTTCCGTTTGAATCATCAGGAAGAGCTTGCAGAAAAGTATATGAAGCTTTTCTGCACAAAGACCGACACAGCTCGTCAATATGTTGACCGCTGGCTTCCGATTGTAGCCGCATCACAGTCTGTTAAGGGCAAACCCGAAGAGAGAGAGTTCCTTCTCAAATGGGCAAGTGTTTGCGAATACCAGTAATGCCGTATAAATGTATTTTTAATTCATATTTTACTCAGCAAAATTTCATTTTGAAATTTTCTCTCCTCTGTTTTTTTCATAATTGTATTACGGAAACCGAATAAAAGCAGCTCCCGCTCCAAATGCTTGGTGCGGGAGTTGCTTTTTTGATGCGAAATTTATGTTGACGGTACGCTGTAAATATTACAAAAGGTTACAAATTTTGTAATAATTCGCTTTAATTTGGTGCTTGAAATGAAGATTTTGTGAGTGAAACTGCATCAAATTTTCTGAATTAGCAAAAAATACGAGCTTTGGGGTTGATTTTTTAAAAGAGTGATGTTATAATGGTTACAATGTTGTTATCAAGGTGTAACCTGATTTGTAATTTACTGTCAGATTTGGTAACAATTTTTCGGTCAAATCTTCCGTACAGATTAAAACGGACTGTACTTTGAGTCGGTCGTTATTTTTCTGTAAGAGCTTTGACTCTCTGAAAAAATGGAGGTAATTAACGATGCAGAGAATAAAAAAGATTACTGCAATCATTCTGAGTGTTCTCACACTTTCAAGTGTATGCGTATTCGGTTCTTCATTTTCTGCCGGTGCAAAAGGCACGGGTGCAGGTCTTGCAGAATGGGCACTCAATGCCTATAACAGCGGATGGTCATATGTTTACGGCGGTTCAACCCCCGGAGCAGTTGACTGTTCAGGTCTTATCTATTCATATGCCGGCGGCGAAAGATGCGGTAATCCACAGCTTGAAACAGCTACCGAAACAGGTTCGGTAAGTGCAGGCATTCCTAATGTTCACGGTCTTGGACTTTGGCGTCCCGGTCATGTCGGTGTTTATGTCGGCAACGGTATGGAGGTTGACGCAAGAGGTGATGAATACGGTGTTTGCTACGAGGCAATCGGCGGTTATAACAATTGGACATACTGGTTCAAGCTTGCCGCAGTTTCATATGTAACAAACGGTTGGGAAAGCTTTAACGGCAACTACTATTACTACGAAAACGGCGAGTACATTGTAAATACTTCAAGAACAATTGACGGTACTACATATTACTTTGATTCACAGGGCAGATCGAGCAAGACTCCTTCAAACACTTCTTCAAGCAGCTCATCGGGTTCAAGCTCATCAGGCTCTTCAAGTTCGTCAGGCAGCTCATCATCTTCAAGCAACACACCGAGTGTTTATAAGAACGGTTCATCGGGTGCTGAGGTAAAGAAGATTCAGCAAAGACTTGCTGACCTCGGCTATTATGACGGTGCAGTTGACGGTTACTTCGGTGACGCAACAGAAGAGGCTTATAAGGCATTCCAGAAAGCCGCAGGTCTTACAGTTGACGGTATTGCAGGCGATTCAAGAAATACACTTTATTCGGAGAATGCTCCAGAAGCTCCAAAAGCCGATACAACACCAAAGACTGAGGACAAGCCCGAAGAAGAAACAACTGCTCCCACAGAGGCAACAACAGAGCCTGTAACAGAGGCAGTTCAGTATCAGAACGGTGACGAAAACGATGAAGTAACTGCAATTCAGCAGCAGCTTATAAAACTTGGCTACTTTGCAATGGATGCAACAGGCTACTACGGTGAATATACAGCGCAGGCCGTTGCAAATTTCCAGAATCAGAATTCACTCGATTCAACAGGTATTGTTGATGAGAAAACATACAACGCACTGTTCAGCGACAACGCAGTTGCAAACCCAAAAACAGAGGTTGTAAGCGGTGAGGTTTCTCCGGCTGTTTCAGCCGCTCCGATTGAGATGCCTTCTTCAACAGGTGCGTCGCAGTTCATTCTTTCAAATGAAAAGAATCAGAACTACTCGGACACAGCGTCAAGCGTTGCCGTTCAGTCCGTAAAATCTGCCGACAAGGCTCTTGCAAAGTCAAATGCCGCAAGCACACCGACTCTTGTTGCCGCAGTTCAGAGATCCGCAAATGTAGGTCTTTGGTTTGTGCTTGTTGCAGTTATCCTCGGCGCAATTGCTTTTGTATTCTTCCTTCGTGACAGAAAGCTTTCAAGATATTCAAGATATGTTGCAAGAAAGAAAAAAAGAGCCACCAAAGCCGAACTTGACGCAAGATGGTAATTGATATATAATCCGATTATTAAACAGTCGATTGCAAAGCAGTCGGCTGTTTTTGCTTAATTAAAAATGGAAAATTGTGGTCGGCGGTGTGCCACCGCAATCTATTCGAGAAGATACTCGGATAAAGGAATTGCATCAGATGCCCGAATACGGCATTGATGCAATTTTTGCTTTATATTGCTTTATATGAAAGTAAATGTATGCTTGTAGGGGTAGCCTTGCGACCGCAGGTAAAGGCAGAAATTGTATGCCAAAACAAATTTTATAAATATCACGTCCCTACGACACGAACGGGGAACGGTGACATACCGTACGAATAAAAATGTGGACATTTATTGCACATTCGTGTTAAAATACAAGATGAAATAGTGTGCGGAAAGAAAGCGGTGACTGTTAATGAAAAAATCCGAAAAACCAATCGGCAAAATAAAAGTCAAAAAGTCGATTTTCAAAAGGCTTTTCTTTCACATACTTGTGCTGTTTATTTTGGCAGTGATTGTTTCGGGTACGCTCAATTGCATTGAAAACATTCAGCGCACAAGGCGGTTTACACGACAGCTGACCGAAAGTGCGTCAAAGGTTGCAACAGAAACTTTTGAACGCTGCGATATAAACGCATTGCTTGATAATCCCGATTCCGAAGAATATCGGAAAGCCGTTAAGACCTTGAGGTGGATTTGTCAGACGAACCACCTTGAATATATGTACATTTACATTCCGAATTTTGACGAAAACAAGGTTACATATGTTATGACTGTTGCTGATGATGACAGCGAAAACGAGAATGTTTTGAGGGTGAGAAGTGCAGGTGCAGAGGTTGACCACAGCTTGTGGAACGCTGAAAAAGAGGCGTGGGAAAATCCTAACCTTGTCACGGCTTACGAATATCAGAACGACAGCTTCGGCAGTTTTTACACGGCATTTTCAGCGATTCAAGGCAAGGACGGCAAGTCTGTTGCATTAATCGGTGCGGACTATTCGCTGACGCAGATTTATACGGAAATCATTTTCTATACTGCAATGCGAGTTCTTGCGTTGTTTGTTGTGCTGGCAATTGTATTCTTACTTGTAATGCGGTTTGTCAGAAAAAAGATGTATAATCCGATACTTTTGATTTTTGAAAAAATTCGAGGATACTTTTCCGACAAGGCTGACGGCACAAATACAAAGAAAGCGTTTGTGCCGATAAAACTCGGCTCTGACGATGAAATTCAGCTTTTGGCTGATTATTTCAACGATATGGCTCACGATGTAGAAACTTATGTTGAAAAAAATTCCGCCCTTGCGAGTGAAAAGGCTAAAAATGAAACCGAGCTTGAGGTTGCAAGGCGGATTCAGTACGGAATAATTGCGAGAGAAAAGAATGTTGTCTTTGCCGATTGTTTTGATGTTTCGGCAAGAATGGAGTCTGCAAGACAGGTAGGCGGCGATTTTTACGATTGCTTTGCATTGTCTGACGGCAGAATATGTGCCGTAGTCGGTGATGTGTCGGGCAAGGGCGTTGCGGCGGCAATGTTTATGGCTTTTGCAAAAACTCTTATCCACGAAAAAATGACCGAAAATGCAGAACCCGACAGGGCATTTGAAGAAATCAACAGGGAACTCTGTTTGTCAAATCCCGAGGGAATGTTTGTAACTGCATTCGCCGTGATTTTTGACAAAAACAGCGACAGCTTTTTGTACATAAATGCAGGTCATAACAAGCCTGTTGCGGTGAGCAACGGCAAGGCTGAATTTTTAGAATGTAAGCCGTGTATAATGCTCGGTGTGTTTGATGATGCAAGATATGTTGTGAACAGCGCTGAATTTGGAAACGGCGATATAATCTGCCTTTACACCGACGGTGTGAATGAGGCAACAAATGCGGATAATGAATTTTTCGGCAACGAAAGACTTGTGTCTGCCTGTCAAAATGCCGAACAGACTGCAAAAGGTGTGTGTGACGGAGTTTATGACGCTTTGACGGACTTTACCGAAAATGCGGAGCAATTTGACGATATAACAATTGTTGCAATAAAAAACAGCAAAAACAGAGATTGAAGGGTTATGAATGTTTAAATCGGAAAACAATCAGATTACAATAGAACAGATGAGAAAGCTTGACGAGGAATATACTCTTGTCGATATCCGAGATGAAATTTCGTTTGAATACGGTCACATTGACGGTGCAAAGAATATTCCGCTTGCAAAAATCAAAGAGGACAATTCACTTTTGCCAAAAGACAAGCTTGTTGTCCTCTGTTGTAAAAGCGGTCAGATAAGTGACGAGCTTGCAGAAAATCTGCGTGATGACGGATTCAATGCCGTGAATCTTGAGGGCGGTTATTACAGTTGGTTGAGAAGTCAATTCGAGAATGAGGACTATGCAACCGATGTTGAAAAAAGCATCCGCAAAAAGTTCAGCAAGACGATTTGGAGCAGATTTACTGCGGCGATAATCGAGTACAAGCTTGTTGAGCCGAACGATAAAATTGCCGTCTGCATTTCGGGCGGTAAGGATTCAATGCTGATGGCAAAGCTTTTTCAGGAGTTGAAAAGACACAATAAATTTCCGTTTGAGCTTGTTTTTCTTGTAATGGACCCGGGCTACAGCGTTGAAAATCGTGATGTAATCGAGAGCAACGCCCGTAGGCTGAACATTCCGATAACCGTTTTTGAAACAGATATTTTTAATTCTGTTTACAATGTTGACAAATATCCCTGCTACCTTTGTGCAAGAATGAGGAGAGGTTATCTCTACAAAAAGGCAAAGCAGCTCGGCTGTAACAAAATCGCACTCGGTCATCACTATGACGATGTTATAGAAACTATTCTTATGGGTATGCTCTACGGCGGTCAGGTTCAGACGATGATGCCGAAGCTCCACAGCACAAACTATGAGGGAATGGAACTTATCCGCCCTCTCTACCTCGTTCGTGAGGCTGAAATCAAGCATTGGCGAGATTACAACAAGCTGAATTTCATTCAATGTGCGTGCCGTTTTACGGACACCTGCACAACCTGTTCCCCAAACAGCAACACAGGCTCAAAACGACAGGAAATAAAACAGCTTATAGCAAATCTGAAGAAAATCAATCCCCAGATTGAAAGCAACATTTTCCATAGCGTTGAAAATGTCAACCTCGATACGATTATTTCATATAAACAGGGCGATAATAAAGTTTCGTTTCTGGACAGATATGATGATATGGGGAAGGCAAGTAATTAAAAATTAAAAATTGAAAATTGAAAATGAATGTCGGGAAGACAGTTTGCAAAATGCAAAGCAATGTCTTCCCGACTGTTTTTGTTTGTGTAAAAGCTGTTGTTTAAATGTAGGGGCGTTCATTGGACGCCCGCAGGTAATGGTAGAAAATATATGTTAAAACGAATTTGATAAATCCCACAAAGCAATTGTTATACTGTAGCGGCGAACAGTGTTCGCCAATCGAAACGATTGTAAAATCGGTTCGATTTAATCCAAAGCATTTATTATATAAAATTCATATTTACAAATATTTACAAAAATTGGCTTGTTTATTTTGGCTGTTCAACCAAAACAAATGGTAGCCTTGCGACTGACGGTATAGGTGAATGGTGGTTTACCCACGCTGTTTAAAACCATACACCGTGTCGGGTGTTGCATTGGGACGTAAAAAATAGCCCGAAAAGAAAAATAATTCTTTTCGGGAAATAAAACCTGTAAAAATATAAAAAAGTCAGTAAAATCCGAAAAAAATCCGAAAATTCTCTTGACTTATTGATTATTTCAATATAGAATAATAAAATGTACCATAATGGGGATATGTACCGAAGAGGTCGGGAAAATCTGCAAAAAACTTTATCCGACAAGGGGATATTATCACAAAAATCCTTTTGTGTCAAGAGCTTTTTATGAGCAGATTTTCAGTACCGCTTGCCCCGTTTCATAGATTTTTTAAGGAGTGATACGCCTATGGTTAATGTCAAACCCGTAAAGCTTGGCAACACCGAAAGAATGAGTTTTGGTAAAATCGATGAAGTAATTGATATGCCTAATCTTATCGACATTCAGAAAGCGTCATACAAATGGTTGCTTGACGAAGGTCTTAAAGAAGTATTTAAAGATGTTTCGGGCATTACCGATTATCAGGACAACCTTGTTCTCGATTTTATCGACTACACACTTGATGTTGATCACCCGAACTACAGCGTAATTGAGTGTAAGGTTCGTGATGCAACATATTCAGCTGCTCTCAGAGTAACCGCAAGACTTTTGAACAAGTCAACGGGTGAAATCAAAGAGAGCAATGTATTTATGGGCGATTTCCCGCTGATGACCGCAAGCGGCACATTCGTTATCAACGGTGCTGAGCGTGTTATCGTTTCACAGCTTGTAAGAAGCCCGGGCGTTTACTATAAAATGGATCACGATAAAACCGGTAAGGAACTGTATTCAACAACAGTTATCCCGAATCGTGGTGCATGGCTTGAGTATGAAACCGATGTAAACGATGTTTTTTATGTTCGTATTGATAAGAACCGTAAGCTTCCCGTTACATCATTTATCAGAGCACTCGGTCTTGGCACGGATGCCGAAATTCTCGACTATTTCGGTGACGATGAAAGAATGAGAGCTACTATCGAAAAGGATGCCGCTTCAAATGTTGAAGAAGGTCTTATCGAGGTTTACAAAAAGCTCCGTCCGTCTGAGCCTCCGACAGTTGACAGTGCGCAGACACACATAAACAACCTGTTCTTTGACCCCGGTCGTTATGATATGTCAAGAGTAGGCAGATATAAATACAACAAAAAGCTCGGTATTGCAAACCGTCTTGAAGGTCAGGTTCTTGCAGAGCCGATTGCCAACCCACGCACAGGCGAGGTTATGGCTCTTCGTGATGAAAAAATCACAAAGGAAAAGGCTTTTGAAATCGAAAACGCAGGTGTTAAGATTGCCTATGTAAAGGCTGCCGATGAAACAATCGTTAAGGTTATTTCAAACGGTATGGTTGACATCTCCTGCTATGTTGATTTTGACGCAGAAGCAGAGTGTGATATCAAGGAGAATGTTCGTTTTGATGTTCTTTGCGAAATTCTTGATTCCTGTGAGAATGAGGATGACCTCAAGGAAATGCTCAGAAGCCGTGCAGATGAGCTTGTTCCTAACCACATCACGGTTGACGATATCTTTGCAACAATCAACTACCTCAACTGTGTTGCTCACGGTGTCGGTAACACAGATGATATCGACCACCTCGGCAACAGAAGAATCCGCTGCGTAGGCGAACTTCTTCAGAACCAGTTCAGAATCGGTTTCTCCCGTCTTGAAAGAGTAGTAAGAGAAAGAATGACAACCCAGTCACAGGATATGGAGTCGCTTTCACCTAACTCACTCATCAATATCCGTCCCGTAACAGCGGCAATTAAAGAATTCTTCGGTTCTTCACCGCTTTCACAGTTCATGGATCAGGGTAACCCACTTGCAGAGCTTACCCACAAGCGTCGTCTTTCAGCCCTCGGTCCGGGCGGTCTTTCAAGAGATCGTGCAGGATTTGAGGTTCGTGATGTACACTACACACACTATGGCCGAATGTGTCCTATCGAAACTCCTGAAGGTCCTAACATCGGTCTTATCTCATATCTTGCTTCATTTGCCCGTATCAACAAGTACGGCTTTATCGAAGCTCCTTATCGTAAAATTGACAAGGAAACAGGCGTTGTAACCGACGAGGTTGTTTATATGACAGCCGATGTTGAGGATAACTACGCTGTTGCACAGGCTAACGAACCGCTTGATGAAAACGGCAGATTTGTTCATTCAAGAGTCGTAGGTCGTTACCGTGACGAGTTCGTAGAGTATTCTCCCGAAAGATTCGACTTTATGGATGTATCTCCTAAGATGGTTGTATCTGTTGCTACGGCTATGATTCCGTTCCTTGAAAACGATGACGCAAACCGTGCTCTCATGGGTGCGAACATGCAGCGTCAGGCAGTTCCGCTCCTCCGCAGTGAAGCTCCTATCGTCGGTACAGGTATGGAGTACAAGGCAGGTACAGACTCAGGCGTTTGTATCCTCGCTGAGGAAGACGGTATCGTTATGAGCGTTGACGCCCGTAACATTCGTGTACAGTATGACTCGGGCAGAGTTCAGGACTTTGAGGTTATCAAGTTCCTCCGCTCTAACCAGGGTACATGTATCAACCAGCGTCCTATCGTGTCAAGAGGACAGAGAGTTAAGAAGGGTGAAGTTCTCGCAGACGGTCCCGCTACCGAAAACGGTGAAGTTGCTCTCGGTAAGAACGCTCTCATCGGCTTTATGACATGGGAAGGTTACAACTACGAGGATGCTGTTCTTATCAACGAAAAAATCGTTCGTGATGATGTTTATACATCAATTCACATTGAAGAATATGACACAGAGGCAAGAGATACAAAGCTCGGACCCGAAGAGATTACAAGAGATATCCCGAATGTCGGTGAAGATGTTCTCAAGTATCTTGACGAGGACGGTATCATTCAGATCGGTTCTGAGGTTAAAGCAGGCGATATCCTTGTCGGTAAAGTAACTCCAAAGGGTGAAACAGAGCTTACAGCCGAGGAAAGACTCCTTCGTGCAATCTTCGGTGAAAAGGCAAGAGAAGTCAGAGATACATCTCTTCGTGTGCCTCACGGTGAATGCGGTACTGTTGTTGATGTTAAGGTGTTTACCCGTGCAGACAGCAGAAATGAACTCCAGCCCGGTGTAAACAAGGTTGTAAGAGTTTACCTTGCACTCAAGAGAAAAATCAGCGTAGGCGATAAGATGGCAGGTCGTCACGGTAACAAGGGTGTTATTTCAAGAATTCTCCCAATGGAAGATATGCCGTTCCTTCCTGACGGTACTCCGCTTGATATCGTACTTAACCCGTTGGGCGTACCTTCTCGTATGAACATCGGTCAGGTTCTTGAGGTTCACCTCGGCTATGCCGCAAAGGCGCTTGGCTGGAAGATTATGACTCCTGTATTTGACGGTGCTCATGAGCAGGACATTTTCCAGTGTCTTAAAGACGCAGGTTACAGCGAGGACGGTAAGACATGGCTTGTTGACGGTCGTACAGGCGAGCGTTTCGATAACCCTGTAACAGTAGGTTATATGTACTACCTCAAGCTCCATCACCTCGTTGATGAAAAAATCCACGCAAGAAGCACAGGTCCTTACTCTCTCGTTACACAGCAGCCACTCGGCGGTAAAGCCCAGTTCGGCGGTCAGCGTTTCGGTGAGATGGAAGTTTGGGCGCTTGAGGCTTACGGCGCTGCTTATACACTTCAGGAAATTCTTACAGTTAAGTCGGACGATGTTGTCGGCCGTGTTAAGACCTACGAGGCTATCGTTAAAGGTCAGAATATTCCTGCTCCGGGTATTCCTGAGTCATTCAGAGTTCTTATTAAGGAACTCCAGTCACTTTCACTTGATGTTCGTGTTCTTAACTCTGACGGTGAAGAAATTGACATTAAGCAGAAGTTTGATGAGGACGAGGATATTGTTGATGCAACAAATCCGGAATTTGAAGAAGACCATGTAATGACATCAATGGACGGCTACACTCTTGACGAGGGCGGCGAAGAAGGCAATATGTTTGACGATTCACTTGCCGATGTTGAAGAGGACAGCTACACATCGGATGATTTCAGCGATGACTTTGGCAGTGACGATATGTAAGGAGGAAATGCAATGATAGATAATAATGTTTTTGACTCAATTAAAATCGGACTTGCTTCTCCTGAGCAGATGAGAGAATGGTCTTACGGCGAAGTTAAAAAGCCCGAGACAATTAACTATCGTACTCTCAAGCCTGAAAGAGACGGCTTGTTCTGCGAACGCATTTTCGGACCGACAAAGGACTGGGAATGTCACTGCGGTAAATACAAGAGAATCCGTTTTAAGGGTAAAATCTGTGACCGTTGCGGTGTTGAAGTAACCCGTTCAAAGGTCAGAAGAGAGCGTATGGGACACATTGAGCTTGCCGCTCCCGTGTCGCACATTTGGTATTTCAAGGGAATTCCTTCAAGAATTGCCCTTATGCTTGATATTTCTCCCAAGCTTTTGGAGAATGTACTCTATTTCTCACAGTACATCGTAACAGATCCCGGCGACTGCCGTGACCTTGCAAAGTATCAGTGCCTTACCGAGGGTGAGTACAATGATATGCGTGAGAAGTATGAAAATGACTTTGAAGCAGGTATGGGTGCCGAGGCAATCAAAAAGCTCCTTGCCGAGATTGACCTTGATGCTCTTTCCGCTTCACTTAAAGAAGAACTCGAAACTGCATCGGGTCAGAAGAGAGTTAGACTCCTTAAAAGACTTGATGTTGTTGAAAGCTTCAGAATGTCGGGCAACCGTCCCGAGTGGATGATTCTCGATGTTGTTCCGGTAATTCCGCCGGATATCCGTCCTATGGTTCAGCTTGACGGCGGTCGTTTTGCAACAAGTGACCTTAACGACCTCTATCGCCGAGTTATCAACCGTAACAACAGACTTAAAAAGCTCCTTGAGCTTAACGCACCTGAAATCATCATCCGCAACGAGAAGAGAATGCTTCAGGAATCCGTTGACGCACTCATCGACAACGGCAGACGAGGCAGACCCGTTACAGGACCTAACAACCGTGCCCTCAAGTCACTTTCGGATATGCTTAAAGGTAAGCAGGGCCGTTTCCGTCAGAACCTTCTCGGTAAGCGTGTTGACTACTCAGGCCGTTCGGTTATCGTTGTAGGACCTGAACTCAAAATGTATCAGTGCGGTCTTCCTAAGGAAATGGCACTTGAACTCTTCAAGCCGTTCGTTATGAAACGCCTTGTTGAAACTAAAGCAGAGCAGAATATCAAATCAGCAAGAAAAGCTGTTGAGCGTGCAAAGGACAATGTTTGGGACGCACTTGAAGTTGTAATCAAGGGACACCCCGTTCTCCTCAACCGTGCTCCAACACTTCACCGCCTTGGTATTCAGGCATTTGAGCCTGTTCTTGTTGAAGGTCGTGCTCTTAAACTTCATCCGCTCGCTTGTACAGCATACAACGCTGACTTTGACGGCGACCAGATGGCTGTCCATGTACCTCTTTCGGCAGAGGCACAGGCAGAAGCAAGATTCCTTATGCTCGCAGCAGGCAACCTTCTCAAGCCTTCTGACGGTCAGCCTGTTACAGTTCCTACACAGGATATGATCCTCGGTTCTTACTACCTTACACTTGATAAGGACGGTGAGAGAGGCGAAGGAAAGGTATTCCGTGATGTTGATGAGGTTATGATGGCTTATCAGACAGGCGTCATTGAGCTTCACTCAAAAATCAAGGTTCGCCGTGAGCTTGAAATTGACGGAAAAATCGAATCCGGTATTGTAGACACAACAATCGGTAAGATTATCTTTAACAATCCTATTCCTCAGGATCTCGGCTTTATCGACAGAAGTATCCCCGAAAACAGATTCAAGTTTGAGGTTGACTTCCTCGTTGGTAAATCGGGTCTTAAGAAGATTATTGATAAATGTATCAAAATTCACGGTCCGGTAAGAACAAGCGTTGTTCTTGACCACATTAAGGCACAGGGCTATAAGTATTCTACAAAGGGTGCTATTACCGTTGCCGTTTGTGACGCAGTTATTCCTCCTCAGAAGAAGGCGATTATTGCCGAGGCAGAGAAGGAAGTTGATGTTATTCGTGATGAGTTTATGATGGGTCTTCGTTCAAACGAGGAGCGTTACGAAGAAGTTCTTCGTATCTGGGAAAAGGCTACTAACGATGTAACCGATGCCCTCCAGAAAAACCTTGACCGCTACAACCCAATCTTCATGATGGCTGACTCAGGTGCCCGTGGTAGTATGAGCCAGATCAGACAGCTTGCAGGTATGCGTGGTCTTATCGCCAATACATCAGGTAAAACAATCGAAATTCCTATCAGAGCTAACTACCGTGAAGGCCTTAACATCTTGGAGTACTTTATTTCATCTCGTGGTGCTCGTAAAGGTCTTGCCGATACAGCTCTTCGTACAGCCGACTCAGGTTACCTTACCCGCCGTCTTGTTGATGTATCACAGGAAGTTATTATCCGTGAAGAGGACTGCGGTACTACAGAAGGTCTTGAAATCTTTGACATCAAAGCAGGCGAATCAAATGTTATCGAGGGACTCCACGAGCGTCTTATCGGAAGATATCTCCTTGATGACTTCTGCGATTCTAACGGTAATGTTCTTGTTTCAAAGGATGTTATGATGGGCGACAAAGAGGCTGACATCATCGTTAATTCGGGTGTTGACCACATCAAGATTCGTTCGGTACTTGAATGTCGTGCAAAACACGGCGCTTGCCGTAAGTGCTACGGTTCTAACCTTGCCAACCGTCAGCCTGTTACTGTCGGTGAGGCTGTCGGTATTATTGCCGCTCAGTCAATCGGTGAGCCGGGTACACAGCTTACAATGAGAACATTCCATACCGGTGGTGTTGCATCTGCCGAAGATATCACACAGGGTCTTCCGAGAGTTGAAGAGCTTTTCGAGGCTCGTAAACCAAAGAGCCTTGCAATCATCAGTGAAATCGACGGTGATGTTCGTTTTGAAGAAATCAAAAACGCAAAGCACGCTGTTATCTTTAACAAGGAAACAGGCGAAGAAAGAGCTTACCTCATTCCTTTCGGTTTCCGTGTAAAGGTATTTGACGGCGACCACATCAAAAAGGGTGACAAGATTACCGACGGTGCTGTTAATCCGCACGATATACTCGACATTCTCGGACCCGAGGCAGTCATGAACTACCTTATTTCGGAAGTACAGAGTACCTACCGTTTACAGGGTGTTGAAATCAACGATAAGCACATTGAGGTTATCGTTCGTCAGATGATGCGTAAGGTTAAGGTTGAGGACGCAGGCGACACAGGCTTTATGTCAGGTCAGACCTACGACAAGAACGAAGTTCTTTACGAGAATGAGCAGATTAAAAAGCGTATTGCCAACGGCGAAGAAGGTCTTCGTGAGGCAACATTCACTCAGCTCCTCCTCGGTATCACAAAGGCAGCTCTTGCAACAGACAGCTTCCTTTCAGCCGCATCATTCCAGGAAACAACAAGAGTTCTTACAGATGCCGCTATCAAGGGTAAGGTTGATCCGCTCGTCGGTCTTAAAGAGAATGTTATCCTCGGTAAGATTATCCCTGCAGGTACAGGTATGCAGAGATATGCAGATGTTCAGCTTGAGAGTAATTCTGAGGCAGAAATCGTTGAGAATGACGATACAGATGATGTTATCGTTGCTCTTGAAGACGATGAAATTATGGACTTCTGATTTAACTGAAAACAGATAATGCATAAAAAAACCACGGTATGTGCCAAATGGTACATACCGTGTATTTTTTCGTTTGCAAACTGTCTGTCCGACCGCAATTTTCAATTTTCCATTTTCAACTTTCAATCTAAAAAAACTTTCGCTCGGGCATAATATGTTTTTTTACATTACAAACTGTCTTCCCGACATTAATTTTCCATTTTCAATTTTCAATTTTACATTTAATTAAAGCTGTCTGCACGAATGGGTGTGGCGGCTTGCCGTATCACAAATAAAAAAGTCGGGAAACAGAAATTTTGCATTGAAAATCTGCTGCCCGACTTTAATTTTTAATTTGTAACTATTTTCTGCCGAGAATGTAATCTGTGGAAACTTTGTACAAATCAGCCAGTTTAATTAAATGCTCAACGGGAATTGACTGAAATCCTCTTTCGTAGCGTGAATAGACCGTCTGCTGAATTCCTAAATATTCGGCAACTTCACTTTGTTTCATATCATGATCTTCTCGCAAATCACGCAGTCTTTTAAAATACATATTATCACCCTGCATAGTATCTATCGGTACTATTGACTTTATCATAAATGGGTGATATAATGATTTTATAGTACTTAAAAGTACTAAAGCATTTAACTTAAAAGCACGCCGCAGTTTCAAGTGAGAAAAACTGCGGCGTGCTTGAATTTTAGGTTATAAAATTCTCAACATAATTTAATTCACGAAAATATCTTTTCTTCTGTCAAAATAAACCTTGTTGACAATTATCATAACAATCGGTAAAACGCACTGACCGACTGTTGACGCATCGAATGCCATGTAATCTGTTGTGCATGAAATTAAAATGGCATAAATAATTGCAATAGCAATATTAAGACCGTAAAGTGCAACAACCATTTTCGGACCGTTCTTTTTCAATCCTGAAAGCTGAAAACGGGTTACGATCATAAAAACGGCAAGTACAAGAAGCAATATGCCATACACGATGTCAACCGCTTTTACACCCGGATAAAGTGAATATACGGTAAGCGGATCAATTTGCTCGGTTTCGTAAATACTGCCTGTCATGTACAAAACAGCATAGCATACATTAAAGAACGCACCTGCAAAAAGTGCAAAGTAAATCAGAAATTTGTACCAACCCATCTGATGTCCGTTGAATTTATCGGGATACTGTGGGTACTGCTGATACGGTTGATTGTACATCGGTTGCCGATACTGATTCGGTTGCTGATATTGATTGTAATTTGGCTGTTGATATTGCTGATTAGGCTGCTGATAATTAGCCTGCTGATTGTTAAAACCAGGCTGAGTGTTTTTCTGTTGATTGTTTGTGAGCGGTGTACCGCATGACTGACAGAATTTTGTGCCGTCAGGACATTGATTTCCGCAATTCGGACAAAACATAGAATCCCTCTCTCAAGTAAAATCAGAGATCAAATCTCCGAAAAAAATTTTACCATAAATAATTACAATAATCAACAAAATTCTCAAAATGTACATAAATAACCCTCCAAAATCATCGGAAGGGTAAATCTTTTATAATTTTATTTGTTTAAGCCCGATTTTCTTTTGTCAAGATAATCCTGAAGAATTATTGTGGCGGCAACCTCGTCAACGACATTTTTACGCTTTTTTCCTCTTGTATTTGTGGTGTTGAGAAAATTGTGAGCCGTAATTGTTGTTCCACGCTCATCCTGCATAACGCATTCAATGCCTGTTTCATTGCTCAGATTTTCGGCAAACGCTCTGGCATTCTGTGCGCTTTCGCCCTCACTGCCGTCCATATTTTTCGGAAGTCCCACAACAATAAGCTCGGCTTTTGTTTCTTTGGCTGTATTTGACACCTTTTCAAGCAACTGTTTCGGTGACTTTTCAAAAATAACCGTATATGGCGACGCTAAAAACTCGGTTTTGTCGCATACGGCAATGCCTGTGCGTGCTTTTCCGAGGTCAACTGACATTATAATCATTTTGTTTGTCCTTTCACTTTGGTTTACTCCATTATAATGCAAAATCAGAATTTTAACAACGGCTTTTTTTAATGTTGAACAATCTTTTGCGTAATTACTTTATTAAGTTTTTTCAAAGCTTTGTTTCTACAAAAGAATATAAAAATTCTCATTCACAAAAAGACAAAACTGTTACCCATAATATCCTATAATAAAAATACAAAAAGAAGTAAATCATTAAAGGGATGTTGATTTTTATGGAAGCAAAAACTACTTTGGCTCGCAGACAGGACGCTGTTCAGAGCGATTTTATGCGGAAAATGCTCACAAACGCAGGTTGTCTGCTCTGCGGAATTTTGGTGTCACGGGGAGCGGTTCTCGGAAGCCTTGCACCGTTCGGGGCGTCATTTGCGGCGGCAGTTCCGAGAAAGTATCTTTTGTCATCACTCTTAGGCACGGCATTCGGCGACAACGCGGCAAGTCTGACGTACGGCGAAGAAGGAATAATGCACGGATTCAACAGCATTATGCTGAAAGACGAAAACGGCAAGCCCGGCGCCGCAAACACGCTTTTTTCTTCCATTTTTGCAAGCGAGCGTGTCATTGCAGACGATTCCTTGTAG
>OIXU01000113.1_pt1 | contig 26187 bp, 18 predicted proteins | sample 1587921 | NCBI WGS metagenome assembly OIXU01 (sample SAMN03283238) | human gut metagenome | biome: human-associated habitat; material: feces | host: Homo sapiens | place: Peru | collected 2012
ACCAAATTTTGGTGGCTCCATGCGATGGCGAAGTGAGCGAGATTTTCCCACATGAGGGCGAACTGGTGGCACTTGGCACTCCTATCATGACCATTTCAAAAATTCAGGATATGTGGGTGGCATTCAGCGTGCGCGAGGAAATGCTCTCGAAGTTGCCTATGGACACCGTGCTCACGGTCACTATTCCTGCTCTCGACAATAAGGAGGCGAAAATGAAGGTGTACTACATTCACGATATGGGCTCTTATGCCGTGTGGAACGCCACCAAGGCGTATGGTCAATACGACAGCAAGACCTTCACCGTGAAGATGCGCCCAATGGACCACATCGAGGGCTTCCGCCCAGGTATGTCGGTTCTGCTTCCTGAATAACTCATAAAAAATCAATTATAAATGCTTTTCCACTACATCAAACAATCGCTTAAGCACGGTGCTGTCTCGCTTGTGAGGCGGCAGGTGTACTTTTGGATGATGGTGGTCGTGCCGTTGGCAAGCAGTTGGTTTTTCTTTGATTTGATGAACGAGGGTGCTGTGGAGCGTGTGCCGGTGGGCATCGTCGACCTCGACAACACGTCGCTTTCACGCACACTCATCCGCAATTTGTCGGCGTTTAAGACGGTGGACGTGAAATACCACTTCCGCAACTATCAGGAGGCCACCGATGCCGTGCAGCGTGGGTTGGTGCTGGGATTTTTCTATATTCCTTCCGACCTCTCGGAAAAGGCGCTCAGTGGCAATAAGCCCACGGTGAGTTACTATATCAACTATGCTTACTACACGCCAGCCTCCACCATGTTTAAGGGCTTCAAGACCATATCGGTGATGGCAAACGGAGCGATTGTGAGCACGGCGCTACAGACGCTGGGTGTGCCTGGACCCACTATCTCTGCCACTCTCCAGCCGGTGCTGACCGATGTGCACGCACTCAACAATCCGTGGACCAACTATAGTTACTATCTCAACAATTCGTTTGTGCCTTGCTTCTTGGCGTTGATTATTTTGCTTGTCACGGCATTCAGCATTGGCACCGAACTCAAATACGGCACTTGCCGACAATGGTTGCAAGAGGCTGGCGACAGCATCATCGTGGCTATTACAGGTAAAATCCTGCCTCAAACTGTGATTTTTACGGCTATGGGGTGGTTTATTCAACTGATGATGTACCGCATCTACGGTTTTCCGCTGAATTGTGCGCCATCGCACATGCTTTGGGCCATGTTCCTCTTTGTGCTTGCCAACCAAGGCTGGGCACTGTTTGTGATGTGCGTGGTGCCTAACTTCCGTCTCGGCTCCATGCTCTGCACGCTGCTGGGTATGCTCTCTTTCTCGTTCTGCGGCTTCTCGTTGCCACAGGAGTCGATGTATGCTTGGATTGAGGCTATCGGCTTTATCATGCCTGTGAAGTATTTCTTCCTCATCAGCATCGACCAGGCGCTCAATGGCATCGACCTCTACTTCATCCGCGTGTATTATGCGGTGCTGATTGGTTTTATCCTGCTTCCTTGGCCGCTTATTTGGCGATTGAAGAAGGAATGTCTGCACCCGGTGTATGTGCCATAAAGGCTAACGAAATTTCAGAAAACAATTACAGAAAATGTCAATTTTTCGCAACATAATCAATTGGACTATCGACGTGTTTCGGGTGTGGAAGCGTGAACTTAACCTTGCGTTCCACGACGAGGCTGTCATCATTTTCTTTCTTGTGCTTTGTGCCACTTATCCTGTGCTTTATTCTTTGATTTACAACACAGAGGTGGCGCACGATATGAAGGTGGTGGTGGTCGACGACAACCGTAGTCACCTTACGCGCGACTTTGTGCGTCAGCTCGACGCCACGCCTGAGGTGTGCGTGATGGATTATGTGAGCAATATGCAAGATGCGCGCCGCCTGATGAATGAGCATGAGTGCTACGGCATTGTGTATTTCCCTGCCAATTTCACCCGCGAGGCTCTCGGCGGAGGGCAGGGTAGGGTGTCGCTCTATGCCGATATGGGTGTGCTGATGCGCTACAAGCAGATGCTTTCGGCGCTCACCAATGTGCAGATGAATGTGTGTTCGCAACTTCAGAATGCGAAAATTGGCATCGTGTCCGGCACCGTGGCTGAATCTGAAGGAGGCATTATTGAGAACCGTCAGGTGGCACTCGGCAATGTGTCGATGGGTATCGCCTCGGCGGTGCTGCCCTGCATTCTCGTGATGGTGCTCCAGCAAAGTATGATTCTGGGTATTTGCGTGCTTCGTGGCGGTGGTCGCGAACGCCGCTTGCGCAACCGTGGCTTCGACCCGCTGGCGATTGATACCGGTGTGGGTGCCACCATCATTGGCAAAATGCTCTGCCACTGGGTCATCTACATTGTGCCCACCGTGTATGTGCTTCATTTCGTGCCAATGTTCTTCGACTTCCCACAGAATGGCTCCACCCTCGACATCGTGGTGCTGATGTTGCCGTTCCTGTTGAGCGCATCGCTCTTGGGGCAAACGCTGCAAGTGTTTGTCAACGACCGCGAATCCACCTTCCTTGTGGTGGCGTTCACCTCCGTGATATTCGTGTTCCTCACCGGCATTTCATGGCCGCGCTATATGATGAGCGACCTGTGGATAGCCGTGGGCAACGCCATACCATCGACATGGGCGGCCAATGGCTACATCGCCATTCAGAGCGATGCCGCCACACTCGGACAAGTGTCGCACAACTTCTACATGCTCTGGGCACTCGTGGCATTCTACTTCGTGGCAGCCTACATGGTCGAGCGCTTCATCTGTCGTCCACGCTATCGTCGTATGCAGCAATACGCCGCCATCGACCCCGATTCCCCCCTCAAAGAAGAGCACCGCCGCAACGCCATCGACACCCCCAACTGGTAACCCACCGAAGTTAGAAATTAGAGGTTAGAGGTTAGAAATTAGGGGAGTCGCACACAGATTCAACAAAGAATATTTATTCGTGAAATTCGTGAGATTCGTGGTTAAAAATCAGCCACAAATTAGCGCAAATTTCACACGAATTGTTTTGTGGATTTCTTCACACCTATTTAATCCATTAAAATCCTATTTGCACCGATTTTTTGATTTTTTAGGCGGTGATAGGGCTTTAGGGGAGCACTCGGAGCACTCGGATTCGCTAACCCCTAACCCCTAACCCCTAACCTCTAACCCCTAACCTTCAATTTTTATGGATTATTAAGGATTTTCTTGGAAAATTGGGGAAATCATTTTAAATTTGTGGGTGCATATTGCATTTGCTGTTTGCCTTAGGGCTATGTGGTGAATTGTGGTGTGCATAACTGACATATTAATTTGAAAGCGTTTCGCTTCAAGTCCTGTTATAGAAAATCGCCAATTTTCAACCTTGAGGGATTTTGAGGCAACCAGAAACGCCTTCGCTGTGCTTGTATTCTCCCACCCCCCTGTACAAGTGGGGGAGGCTTATATAGGCTTCGGCGTGGGGGTGGGTTGTTCAATTTCAAGGTAAGGCGTTTGGCGATGCCTCGTAAATGATTGACAATAGCATCGTCCCACGCTTTCTTTTTGTGCCATTTTTTACCATAAAACCAGTTTCAACAGGGGCGTGAGAAACACTAAAATGAAGAAATGAATATAAAAAAACAAGGCTTCTGTAAAAAACTGGCCTCAGCGGGGAAAACTGAGGTCAAATATAAAGGCTTAGATCGAAGGAATAAAAAAATAGTAATCAACTAAATATTAATCACATAACATAAAAACAAATTTTTATGAAACGAATTTTATTTATAACATTAGCGGTGCTACTAAGCGCCCTATCCGCCTCCGCCTACCCCTACGATTTCAAGGTCGATGGCATCGCCTATGAAAAAAATGATGATGGTAAAAGTGTGTATGTTACCATGGGTGGTGATTATACAGGACCCGTCACTATTCCGGAGCGTGTGACCTACGATGGAGCTACTTACTCCGTCACCTCAATCGGCAGGTCTGCTTTCAAGGGTTGCGACCTGACCTCAGTGATCATCGGCAACTCCGTCACCACAATCGGCGAGTCTGCTTTCGAGGATTGCACAGGTCTGACCTCAGTTACCATCGGCAACTCCGTCAACACAATCAAAGATGGTGCTTTCAGTGGTTGCCAAAACCTGACTTCTCTCACTTTTAATGCTACAAATTGTAAATCACCCAGTTATATATCGGGAGCGTCTTTTATAGATTGTCCACTTACCAGCCTTGTTTTTGGCAACGACGTGAAGTCAATCCCCGATTATCTTGCGTACGGACAAACGAGGCTAAAAACGATCACCATCGGCAACTCCGTCACCACAATCGGCAGGGAAGCTTTCATGGGTTGCACAGGTCTGACCTCAGTTACCATCGGCAACTCCGTCAACACAATCGGCAGGGAAGCTTTCATGGGTTGCACAGGTCTGACCTCAGTTACCATCGGCAACTCCGTCACTACAATCGGCTGGGACGCTTTCATGGGTTGCACAGGTCTGACCTCAGTTACCATCGGCAACTCCGTCACCACAATCGGCGATGATGCTTTTTATGGTTGCACAGGCCTGACCTCTGTGACCATCCCCAACTCCGTCACCTCAATCGGCGAAGGTGCTTTCATAGGTTGCACAGGCCTGTCATCCCTTACTTATAATGCTAAAAAAGCATCACTAATGGGCAACTGCTTTGATGGTTGCCAATTCACCAATCTCGTTATTGGAGATCAAGTAGAAAGTGTTCCGTCAAATCTTGCTACTGGTCAAGCAAAACTGACCTCTGTCACTATTCCTACCTCTGTCACTGAAATCGGTAATGCGGCTTTTATGGGTTGCCACGGTCTTACATCCGTTACCATTCCTAACTCAGTCACATTAATCGGTCAATATGCTTTCGAGGGTTGCACAGGCTTGACATCCCTCACTTATAATGCTAAAAAAGCGACACTAAGAAGCGACTGCTTTGATGGTTGCCAATTCACCAATCTCGTTATTGGAGATCAAGTAGAAAGTATTCCGTCAAATCTTGCTACTGGTCAAGCAAAGTTGAGCACAGTCACTATCGGTACCTCCGTCACATCAATCGACAATGGTGCTTTCGATCGTTGCACAAGTCTAACATCTATTATTTATAATGCAGAAAACTGCACAAGCCCCAAAAAAGCAGAAAATACATGGTTCAAACACAGTTCGCTTACCAGTATTGTGATTGGCGACGAAGTGAAGTCAATCCCCGATTATCTTGCGCTTAATCAGATAAGTTTAAAAGAGGTCACCATCGGAAACACTGTCACCTTAATTGGTAACAACGCATTCCAAGGTTGCTGCAGCCTCCCCTCTGTGGCATTTCCCCACTCTGTCACATCTATCGGTGAGTCAGCTTTCCAAGATTGCAGCAATCTGGCTTCCATTAATATTCCTACCCACGTCACATCTATCAACAACCGAGTTTTCCAAGGTTGTACCAGCTTGACTTCTATTAATATTCCCAACTCAGTCACCTCTATTGGTGTCAGTGCTTTCCAAGGCTGCAACAGTTTGGCTTCTATTAATATTCCCCACTCGGTCACTTCAATTGGTAACAGCGCGTTCCAAGATTGTAGCAGCTTGGTTTCTATTAATGTACCTAATGCTGTAAAAACAATTGGTAATAGTGTTTTCAAAGGTTGTAATAACTTGATATCTATTGATTTACCTAACTCCGTCAAATCAATTGGCAACAGCGTATTCCAAGGTTGCAGCAGCTTGGAAGAAATAAATATACCCAATTCCTTGACTGCTATCAGTTATGGTACTTTTGGAGATTGCACAGGGCTTACATCTGTTACAATCCCAAATTCAGTCAAAGAGATTGGAGAATGTGCATTCTCAGGATGCACAAGTTTATCATCAATCATGATTCCTAAATCAGTGATAGAAATCCAAAGTGGCGCATTCAAAGGATGCTCCAGTTTGACATCACTCACAATTCCTGAAAGCGTTACAGCAATCGGAAGCAACGCTTTCTGTAATTGCACAGGGCTTGAAACGGTAATAATTGGTAACTCTGTGGATAAAATCAATACAGGAACCTTTATGGGCTGTAGCAAATTGAGTAGTGTGACTATTGGTAGTGGAGTGTATGACATTTACGATCAAGCTTTTGCTGGTTGCAATAACTTGAGTGAAATTTATTCGCTCAACGCAATTCCACCAGTGATTGCGGCTGCAACAACATTCGCTACCTACAAAGCAGATGTGTATGCGCCAAAAGATGGTATTCTCAGGTATCAGTATGGCACATATTGGAATAGGTTTAGGTCGTACCACGCTATTTCAACCGCAACTGGAGATATTGATGGTGATGGTGAAATAAATGTGGGCGATGTGACATCACTTGTCAACAAACTGCTCAATGCCGCATCATTCGACGACGATGTGTGCGACATCAACGGCGACGGCGAAGTAAACGTAACCGACGTGACCTCCCTCATCAATATGATTCTTGAATAGCGCGCCCCATAAGCTCATGCTTTGTGGCTCCCACTCATCAAAAAAAAATTTGTGAAAAATTTGTGTTAATTTGTGGCAGGCTTTACTCACACTAATTTGTGTGTGATTTTTAGCCACAAATTAGCACAAATTTCACACGAATTTTTTTGTGGATTATTTCTACACCTATTGAGTCCATTTTAATCCTATTTGCACCGATTTTTTATGTTTTGGTGTTAATAGGATTTTAATTGGGTTTAATGGGTGTTTTTTATTGATGCACTCGGAGGACCTAACTTCTAAAAGAGTGGGAACACAAGATTTGACATAGGATATTTTTATTCGTGTGATTTGTGAAATTCGTGGTTGGCTTTACTCACACTAATTTGTGTGTGATTTTTAGCCACAAATTAGCACAAATTTCACACGGATTTTTTTGTGGATTTCTTCATACCTATTTAATCCATTAAAATCCTATTTGCATCGATTTTTTATGTTTAGGGTGTTAATAGGATTTTAATTGGGTTTAATGGGTGTTTTTAATTGATGCACTCGGAGAATCTAACTTCTAAGAGAGTGGGGCACAAGATTTACATTAGGATATTTTTATTCGTGTGATTTGTGAAATTCGTGGTTAAAAATTAGCCACAAATTAGCACAAATTTACACGAATTGTTTTTTGTGGGGGAATTGTGGGGGATGAGGGTGGGGAGATTGGGGGGAATTGGGAAAAAATTAGTACCTTTGTATGCGCAAATATGCAATTATTGTTTAACCCACTAAAATTCTACGACTACGACGAGCATTAATAAATGGCGTATTGAGGATAGCGCCGAACTGTACAATATCAATGGCTGGGGCCTTAAATATTTCTCTATCAACGAACAGGGACATATCACCGTCACTCCTAAGCAGAGTTGCGTTGGGGTGGATTTGGTGGATGTGATGGACGAATTGCGTACTCGCAATATTACCGCGCCGGTGCTGCTCCGCTTCCCCGATATTCTCGATAATCGCATCGAGAAAATTTCTTCATGCTTCAAAAAAGCCGCAAAAGAATATGAATACAAAGCCGAGAACTTTGTGATTTACCCTATCAAGGTGAATCAGATGCGCCCGGTGGTGGAGGAAATCACCAGCCACGGCAAGAAGTTCCGCATCGGTCTTGAGGCTGGTTCAAAACCTGAGTTGCACGCCGTTCTCGCCATCAATATGGCCGACATCGGTGAAAATTCGCTCATCATCTGCAATGGCTACAAGGATGAGGGCTACATCGCTCTTGCGCTGCTTGCGCAGAAAATGGGCCGCAAGATTTTCCTGGTGGTGGAGAAGTTGAATGAACTGCACCTCATTGCCAGAGTGGCTGAACAGATGGGTATTCGCCCCAACATCGGCATTCGCATCAAACTCTCATCGTCGGGTAGCGGCAAATGGGAGGAAAGCGGTGGCGACCGTAGCAAATTCGGATTGAACACCAGCGAACTTTTCGAAGCCCTCGACTTCTTGAAGGACCATAAGATGACCGACTGCCTGAAGTTGATTCACTTCCATATCGGTAGCCAAATCACGAAGATTCGCCGCATCAAGAATGCGCTGCGCGAGGCTTCGCAATTCTATGTGCAACTCACTGCCATGGGATTTGACCTCGATTTTGTGGATATTGGCGGCGGTTTGGGCGTGGACTATGATGGTTCGCGCAACAGCATTTCGGGCCACTCGATGAACTATTCTATTCAGGAGTATGCCAACGATGCCGTTTACACTTTCGTGGATGTGTGCGACAAGCATGGCATCAAGCACCCTAACATTATCAGCGAATCGGGCCGCTCGCTTTCGGCTCACCACTCGGTGCTGGTGATGGAAGTGCTCGAAACGGCTGGTCTGCCATCGTGGGACGATGAAACCGACACACTCAACGACGACGAGAACGAACTCGTGAAGGACCTTTACGAGATTTACGATAAAATGAACAAGTCGCGACTGCTGGAAGACTGGCACGATGCCCTACAGATTCGCGATGAGGCTCTCGACCGCTTCAGCCTCGGCTTGATTGACCTGCGCACGCGCGCCATGTGCGAAAAACTGTTCTGGTCAATCGCCCGCGAGGTGAGTATGATTGCCGAAGATATGAAGCACGCACCCGACGAGCTGCGCAGCGTGACGAAGATGCTGCCCGAAAAGTATTTCTGCAACTTCTCGCTCTTCCAGTCGTTGCCCGACAGTTGGGCCATCGACCAGGTGTTTCCCGTGATTCCGCTTTCGCGGCTCAATGAGCGCCCCACCCGAAGTGCCACTTTGCAAGACATCACTTGCGACAGCGACGGCAAGATTGCCAACTTCACATCGGCTCAAGGAATTACCCACGCTTTGCCCGTGCACCCATTGCGCAAGGGCGAGCACTATTATTTGGGCGTGTTCCTTGTGGGCGCATATCAGGAAATTTTGGGCGATATGCACAACCTGTTCGGCGACACCAACGCCGTGCACATCGATGTGTATAAAGACCGCTACGAAATCAATCAGGTGATTGACGGCGAAACCGTGGCTGAGGTGCTCGACTACGTGCAGTTCACTCCAAAGGAACTTGTGCGCAACGTAGAGGCATGGGTGTCGGAATCGGTTCGCACCGGCAAGATTTCGAGCGATGAAGGCAACGAGTTCGTTCGCAACTACCGTGCCGGACTTTACGGCTACACCTACCTCGAAAAAGATTGATGCCCGATGCGATACTTCATGCGATTGGCATATAATGGAGCATCGTTTCACGGTTGGCAAATTCAGCCCCACGATGTGTCGGTGCAAGAAACGCTTGAAAAGGCGCTTTCCACCGTGCTTCGTGAGCGAATTGGCGTGACTGGTGCAGGCAGGACCGACACAGGCGTGAATGCCAGCACCATGATAGCGCATTTTGATGTGCCGAATGGCATTGCCGACACGAAGATGCTGGTGCGCCAACTCAATGCCATCGTGGGTCACGACATTGCCGTTTACACCATTTTCCCCGTTCACGACGATGCCCACGCCCGATTCGATGCCACCAGTCGCACCTACAAATACTATCTGCACACGCAGAAAAATCCGTTTTTAGAGCGATTCAGTTGGAATTGCCACTATCAACTCGACTTCGAGTTGATGAACGAGGCGGCAGAGCGAATGTTGGCGTTCACCGACTTCACCTCGTTCAGCAAACTCCACACCGATGTGAAAACCAATAATTGCAAGGTCACTCACGCACGATGGGAGCAGGAGGGCGCGCAGTGGGTGTTTACCGTCACTGCCGACCGCTTTCTCCGCAATATGGTGCGCGCCATAGTAGGCACACTGGTGGAAGTGGGCCGACACCGCATCACCGTGGACGAATTTTGCCAAATCATTGAGCGTAAAGACCGCTGCTCGGCTGGACAGTCGATGCCCGGCCACGCCCTGTTTCTCCACGGCATCACTTACCCCTATCCAATAGAATAATCAAAAAAGTAGTTTTTCATTATCCTATGGGAAAATTTCTTTGCTCACCTTTGATTTTCCGTTGTCATATTTTTTTACCACAATATTAACTCCATGGTGTGGTGTAGAAGAAATACGTCCGGTAATGTCGTAGTAGGTCGTCTCGGTTATCTGTCCTTCCGACTTCACTTCATCTACGCCGGTGTATTTAGAAGGGTCCCCTGTGGCAATTAAGAGTCTCCTTTTCACTTCATTGGCATTGAAAGCATAGAGGTAGCTTTTTCCGTCACTTGAATCATTGTCAGATTCACCAAACACCAATAACGACGCATTAAAACCTGTTGGAGAACCAGATCGTACGCAGGCGGCACCATGTTCTCCGCAAGTTTTAATATATATTTGTGTTAAATATGATTTATTTCCCATGTCAAATGGAAAATCTCTGTCCTGGCTTTTACGACCACGCCTTATGATTAAAGTATCGCCTAACACGATATAAGATGCTTCATCTTTATAGTTCACTGTAGATGCCGCCAAATCAGCTGCCGGGACAGGCCTAACATTTAACTGACAGTAAGGGTGAAAATAGGTTTCGTGAAGTGACCATTTGTTGCCGTTGGTGAAATATGCGTCTCTATACTCTTGTGGAATCCAAAAAGAGGATTTGTAGAAAAGAGTTTTTGTGATATCCGCCTCCTTGAATTTCGGCAAAAATTTGCCTTGGAAAGCACCTTTGAAAATTTGGCTATCTATCATGGAGGGTCTTTTATCAAATACAGGAACTACTCCGTTGTTTTTAGTATAGCAAAAGGAACCTTGTCCAACAGATGCCACCGATTTTCCAAATGAAGCCCCAGAAAAAAAGTCGCAATTACAAAAACAAGAGTCACCTATTTCTGTCAAGCCATTACCTGTGTTAATATAAGCAAGTGAAGGCATTTCGTACGCCACTTTATTGCCTATCGAAATGAGTGAATCGGGAAAGTGGATATACACAACAGAACTATCTTTGCTTCCAAACACGTTGTCGCCCACATAGCGCACTATATACTCATTGCCATTGTGCTTCACTTTTGATGGTATGACCACTATATCCTCATTGCCGTGATAGTCAATCACAGTAACGCTATTCCCATCATTATTGGTCTTAAAGCTGTAAAAACCATCGACAAACTCGTTTTGCGCAAAAACCACTTGCGCAAAAAACATTGTAATTAGCAGAAAATATTTCATAATTTTGTGATTACTGGTTCATTATAAGGGTCGAAAGATAAGTAATAAGTTCCAGATGCAGAAAGAACAGGATTACCAATTGCACATTGATTATTTGTACTATGAATAAATGTCAAATTTGATGTGAAGTCACAAATTGTAAGATTTATGATGAGCATAGGCTTTAACCAATACAAAGAATCGCTAAAATCAACAATTAATTCACTATTGTTATTAAGAATTATGTTAACCATATTGGTTAAGCTTTTAAACTTCTGATGTTCATCTGTCTGGTGAACCATCAGGTCAGTAAAACTGAGTGTCCCATTTGAAGGTAACGGATGACTATTGTCGAATATAAACCAATTTAAATTAAAGATGGAATTTCCCATGCTTGATGACACCAAGAATATATCATCACCTTGTAAATATTTAGGTTTGGTGTTTACAATATTTAAACGATTCCATCCATTAATGTCGGCACAAAACGAGCGCTTGATTTCTATTCCATTGCAACGCTCACATTCAATAAGGTCCTCTTTGGCAATGATGATAATGTCTTCGCCTTTCATTTTATCACCAATAGTTCCAACAATATCAAAAAGTAGATTACGACATAACTCTAATTTGATATATGTAGAGTATATACTTTCTGCCATTCGGATATCTCTAAATGAACTGAAATTGACATGCCATAATGAAACTGGGTGAACAATGTTTTCAAAACCGATATTTTCAAATAGCATACCGTTAGACTCGTCAAATGAAACACCGTCAGTAATATTGGGCTTTTTATAAATGATACCATTATTGCCTTCAAGGCGTCCTCCAGAAAACTTGCATTCCGTTACCCACCTATTCGTTACTGATTGATAGCCTGATACTGTGTCAATTAAGACGCTATTGTATGCGAAAATATTTTGGAATTTGAAACGGCAATATTGAACACCAGCATAATCCAATGAATAATTTTCATCAAGATTTCTACCAGGAGATATATCAAAACAGTTTTTTAGATATCTCGCTTGATTAATATTTATATCACAATGATAACAATTCCCTGTGAATTTTACTGCTATACCTTTATAAATAGAAATATTTGATATATCCTCGTTATCTTCATGAATCAAATCACTTTTAATAATATTTATGTCTATTGAAATAAAGTGATTTTTAATAATGAAAGCAGGGTTACTATCATGTTTTAACACAATAGTTCCACGGCATAACAATGTAGTATTAGATTTATCAAGAATTACGGAATCGTAAAAAAAGTATTCCCTATTACAAAGCTCTATCGTTGCACCATACCCACTTTTCACCGCAAGATTAACTGCCATTGTATCAGACTCTGCTAAATCTTGACTGGACGAAAACCAATCGGCATAAATTATGGGATTTACAAATCCCTCTCCCACAATTGTATCCTTAAAAATGGGATAGATGGGGGCATTAATAAACGAATTGTTACCCCTTATTATTAGAGGGGTAATCACATCATGAACTAAATAATATAGATTAAGTGAACCTCCTTGAAATTCCAATACAGTGTTTTCTCCCATTTGAAGTTCACGAACAGGATTTGCATCATTTTGCTGACAGAGGCATTTTGTAATGTCGGTTTTGATTATAAATATGGCATTACATACACTTAATGGATTGTTCTTAGATAAGTCACCATCGAAATCACTCTGCTTCAGTTCTATCACTATTTTTTCCATAGGCTTTAAAATTATTGGTTGTTCAAAAGTAAATATAAAATTCATAACGACCAAACTTCGTGACTGTTTTTTTGTTCAGTGGAATTATTGTGGGGTGGGCATAGGGAAAGCCCACTAAATTTCCACTGAACCATGATGGGCGCAAAATGTGTGGGGGAGGATTTTATGGAGTCAGAGAATTTTATTAATTTTGGAAAACTTGAGTATTTAACCCAAATCGGTTATTAGGTCTTGTGGTATTTCGGAATTTTAGAAGACTGAATTTTGCTTGTCTTTTAATGAGTGATAGCGAGCTATTACGAATTAAAAACAAGCGAAAGGCATCTTATAAAAGCCGAAAGACCACAAGAAGTAATCTATAAAATCCATACACGGCCTAATGACCGATCTGGGTTTAATCTTGCTCATCACTATTTTAAGCATTATTAAACTGTATATAAATAATTCTTCAACATGAAAGTTAAAAGTATCATCTATTCAGTAGCCGCTGCCTCCATCGCTATGATGGGCATCGACGCTATGGCTTGCACCAACCTTTTGGCTGGCAAAAACGCCACAATCGACGGTAGTGTTCTCATTTCTTATGCGGCCGACTCGCACACCCTTTACGGCGACTTGCAGTATCTCCCTGCCGCCGATCACAAGCCAGGCGATATGCGTGAAATCCGTGATTGGGACTCAGGTAAGCACCTGGGCTACATTCCTGAAGTGGCTCACACCTACGCTGTGGTGGGCAATATCAACGAGCACCAAGTGACTGTGGCAGAGAGCACTTTCGGTGGCCGCCATGAGTTGGCTGACACCACAAAAGATGCGATTATCGACTACGGCAGCCTGATATATCTTGCACTCCAACGCTCTCGCACCGCGCGCGAAGCCATCAAGGTGATGACCGATTTGGTGGCTAAATACGGCTATTGCAGCGAGGGTGAATCGTTCTCCATCGGTGATCCTAACGAACTGTGGGTGATGGAGATGATTGGCAAGGGCGGCAAGGAAAAAGGTGCTGTGTGGGTGGCTATCCGCATTCCCGACGACTGCATCAGCGCACACGCCAACCAAAGCCGCATCTATCGCATTCCGCTGAAAGATAAGCAAAACTGCATGTATAGCAAAGACGTGATTTCTTTCGCCCGTAAGATGGGTTACTTCAGTGGCAAAGATGAGGATTTTGAATTTTCAAGAGCATATTCTCCTGCCGATTTCGGCACACTCCGTGGCTGCGACGCCCGCGCGTGGAGTTACTTCAATCGCTTCAAGAGCGGCATGGACGCATATCTCCCTTTCATCAACGGAAAGAAGGGCGCTGAGGTGATGCCACTGTATGTGAAGCCCGACCGCAAGTTGAGTTGCCGCGACGTGCAAAACATGATGCGCGACCACTTCGAAGGCACTCCTTTCGACATGACAAAAGACCCAGGCGCAAAGAATTACTTCGACGTGCCTTACCGCTATCGCCCAATGGACTTCACCGTGAATGGCGTGAAATACAGCCATGAGCGCGCCATCGCCACACAGCAGACCGGTTGGGTGTTTGTGTCGCAAATGCGTGCCAATCTGCCCGACCCTGTGGGCGGCTGCCTCTGGTTTGGTGTAGATGATGCCAACACAGCCGTGTTCCTGCCAATGTATTGCAGCATCACCGAAGTGCCAGAGAGTTATCGCCAAGGTAAGGGTGACCTCTACAACTTCGATTTCGATGCCGCTTTCTGGGTGAACAATCTGGTGGCAAACCAAGCCTATCACCGCTATTCACAAATGATTCCCGACATTCGCAAAGTGCAAGGTGAGATTGAGGACAAGTGCGCTAACGACCAGCCTGCTATCGAAAGCCGCGCTTTGGAATTGCTGAAAACGAACCGCGCCGAGGCTATCCAGTATCTCACCAACTACAGTGTGAACACCGCTCAAAACGCCACCGCACGCTATCAGGATTTGGCAAAATACCTGTTTGTGAAATATCTCGATGGCAACCGCAAGAAGGAAAAGGACGGAAAATTCCTCCGCAACGAATACGGTATGCCAGCGCAGCCCGACTTCCCAGGCTACACCCAAGACTACTACAACCAGTTTGGCATTCCAAGTTGCGACCACCTGAAGGAAGTGGAACCTGAGAAATAAACCCTCAGTGGAAAATTACTGGGGCAATGATTATACATTGTTGCCGAATCGTGAATGTAATCAAAACAAAAACATAAAAAACAGCCTTGGAGCAATGTGGAATGCTTCGCATTTGGCTGTGTGACTGTGCGCTTTGCGTCATTGGAAACGAGTTTCCATGCCGCCAACCACACAATCCCTCCGCCGCCCTCTTACGAGGGCTATCCACATTGCCCCAAGGATAAAAACCGCTCGCCGTTTCACGGCGAAAAACCCCTGATGATAAAATAATTTCTTGAAAGAGGCTGAATCAAATCTTCCAAAACGATTTTGCATAGAAGGGGCGTAATACTTCGCTTCAACGCCAAATGATTGATACTCAATATAATATTGTAGTTATGGGCGGACGTGAAGTATCACGTCCCTACCGGGTTTGGTTTTTCGCCGAAGGCGAGCGGTTTTTATCCTTTTGGCGATGCCACCGACCTCGTAAGAGGGCGGCGTTAGGGTTGTGGTGTGGATGATTCAAGCATCGGCTTGAAATCAGACATGCCGCAGCACTAACGGCAGGTGCGAAGCACAGGCATCGCTAAAAGGCTGTTTTTTATGTTTTTTGTTTCAGTGCCCCCCAGTATTTATCCTCTGAACCGAAATAAACCCTAATGACCGATTTGAGATAACGCACCATAGGAAGCACTGATTTTTTCAGTGCTTCTGCTTTTACAGGTTAAACCAAATGGCGTGAAGATAGTCTATTCAGAAAAAATAATGACAATGAAGAGAACGGTTAATTTCTTAAAATACGCAGTAATAGGCATCGCGAGTGCCGTGATGCTCAATGTGTTTACGGCACAACCAGCCGCAGCACGCACTTACACTTCCGAGACACTGAACTATGAAATTGTGTATCACTGGGGCTTGATTTGGAAGCATGCTGCCAATGCACGCCTCACCATTAAGCGCACCAACAATGGCGGATATTATTCGGAGTTGGTGGGCAGAACTCGCTCGTGGGCTGACAAAATTTACCCCGTGCGCGATACGCTGAAGTGCTGGATGAACAGCAATTTCACGCCCACAAAATACATGAAACTCACCCACGAAAAGAGTTATTACGCAAAAGACGTGGTGAACTTCTCGTATGCTAACAACACCACCTACGGCAAATGCGTGCGCTACCGCACCAACCGCACCGAGAGGGTGTCGCTCGCTTCGCGTGGCGTGGCTTACGATATGATGAGCGTGTTTTACATGCTGCGTAACCTCGATTTCGGTGCCTTGCAGAAAAACAAGAGTTACAAGACCGTGGTGTTCTCTGGTAAATCGAAGGAAACGCTCACTATCAGGTATAAAGGCACGCAGATGGTGAAACTGCGCAACAAAAGCAGCCACTCGGCGTACCACATCACGTTCACTTTCACGCAAGACGGCAACAAGAAGTCGAGCGACGATATCGACGCCTATCTCTCCACTGGTCCGGCGCGCATTCCGCTGCTGCTCGTAGGCCAGTTGCCTGTGGGCGAAGTGAAATGCTACTACGGCGGTAGTATCGATAAATAGGGTTATTAGAAGTTAAGAAGTTAAAGAAGTTAAGACGATACTTTCTTTGCTGGTAATTTACTGGGAAGAAACACCGATTTAATCCAATTAAAAATCCATTATCACCTATTTTTAATAAGGTGTAAATGAGATTGAATGGATTAAATCGGTGTTTGATTTCTTTATTTGATGTAATCGAAAATTCGAAATCTCGAAATCTCTAATATCTAATATCTAATTTCTGCCTTTCTTATTCTCCGATGGGGAGGCTGTAGCCGATGAGGCGGTATGCCACTTTGTAGGGCGATGCTTTTTTTCGAGGTTTTACGCCGGCGTAGTAGTAGAATTGGCGTTGAATGTCCCACGATTTGATGGTCACCAAGCGTGTTTCGCCGGCTCGTAGTGTCACGTTCACCGTAGCCACACGCTCGTGTAGTTGTTCGCCTGTCAGGGTGCTGTAGCGCAGGCGGAGTTTGATTTGCGAGATGGTTCGGTCGGTGCGGTTGGTCACGAAAAACGCCTCCTTGCTGTCGCTCGCCTTCTTGGTGTAACCCTTAATGGAAATGGCGTTAGGATTCACGCCTTCAGGCACGCTGTCGGCATCAGTGGTGATGCACTCCAGTTCCATGCGTGTGTTGCTCAATTTGTGCACAGAGGTTTTGGTGCGCCCAAATGTGCCACACCAAGCCAAAACGCATATCAATATCACTGTAAACCGTTTCATAGATAGCGAATTTCATTGAATTTTTCACCATTGCCATTCGCAGGAAACACCTTGCGGAAGCCCACAGGCAATTTTTCTTCCACCTTTTCGGGCGTGACGCTCACACCACGGAATATTTTTGAGAAAAAGCGCGCCAAATTCAGCCTCACTTTCACCTTGTAGTGCGGAGGGTCGAACGTGAGCGAAGTGCCGTCGGCAGAAAGCGTAGCCACACACTCAAGCGGACTTTTCAGCCCCACTTTGCTTCGCTCAGTGTAGATCCACAGTTGGAATTTATTCGCCACAGCGCTGCGGGCGATATATCCCACCACCGTGCCAGGAATCAACTCCAAGTCGGAACTGGCGAGCAGCACGATGCGGTAAGCAATGTTTTTTTCGCCTTTATAGCGCTCGATGGCGAGTTTCATTTCCTCGTTGGGATATTCCCAGATGCCCTCCATTTGCTGCATGTCGGTTTCGGCGAATTTCGCCTTCATGGTGGCTTCGTCGATGCCAGGCAGCACCACGGTGCTTTGCGGCACACCAGCGAGAGCCCACTGTGCAGTCAGCCCTACCGAAATCAGCAGTATGAGAAGCAGTTTTCGACGCATTGGTTAGTTGGCGGTGGAGAAACGATAAGTAAGGCCGAAACTGAGGATTTCTTTCAGCTGCCAGTATTTCCAAGTGTCGTTGTAGGGGCGCGACTTGTCGTAGCGCAGATGCGCAAAAATGCGGGTTGAGAGGTGGCGAGTGATGGAGAAATCCACGGTGTTTTCCCAGTCGCCCTGCACATATTCGTAGTTGGAATACACATAGAATCGCGACGACCACGAAATGTTGGGACTAATGCTCCAATTCAGGCGAGCCTCCATCTTGCTACCGAAACTGTGCGCAAAGTGGTGCCCAGCGTCGATGCCAAACGACACTGGATCAAGATTGTCAATGTCGCGGCAATACTTCATATTGTAGGAAAGGGGCGCTAACGACAGCGAGAATGTCTTGATGCCCTCCTGGTCCTTATAGTTGTAGGTCATACCCACACCGATGTTTAATTCGGCAGGCGAGAGCAGACTTGCCTTCATGGTGTTGGTGTTCGCCTTGTAGGTGTTGAACATCTGCGTTTTAAACTGGAGCGAGGTAGAGTAATACCAGTTTTTAATCGCCTTGTAACCAAACATACTGTTGAATTGAAGAATGTCTTCATTGATGGCATACTTCCGGAGTGTATCGCTTTGCGACGACATCACGCCCACCTTGTAGCGCAAGGTGTTGTCGAACAGATATTTCGGGTGCAACTTTTGGTTGAGGTTGAAATTCCATTGAAAATCGCCCAGCACATTCACATTGTTTTCACCGCCCTGATACCAGTTGTCGCTGATAAAAGCCTGTGTGAAATGGGTGCTGATGCCGAATGTGTGCAGCCAGTTGTGTCGCTTTTCGGGACGGCGGTCGATAAAAGTGGGCATTTCCATCGTTTCTTCCTCGACTTCAGGCGTTTCGATTTCAAGATAGTTTTTTGAGGGATTCGCCTTCACCACATATTCCTTCGGAGCCTCACGCATGTTTTGTGAGTTGTAAGGCACCACTTCAGGCGATTTCAGAATGGTGCGATAGCGTTCGTGGTCAACGCGCTCACGGTCAGACAGCACATCATCGAGCCAAAAGCGGTCGTAATCCAAGTCGGGAGCCGACTTTTTTTCGGGATGGATAGATGGCGACTTCAGCGTGTCGTTCACCACTTTTTGTTTGTCGAAAACCAGCGGCATCAAGAGTTTCACCCTTGTCCGATTGCTTTGAGCCATAGCCCCGGCTGCCGCACAGAGCATCATCATTATATATATGCCAATTCTTCTCCTTTTCATAATTACAAAGATATACAATTTTTCGCTAACTGCTCCATAAACGCCCCATATTTCCATCATCGAAATGATAGCGAACAATCTGCAAAATTGTCGCTATATTGTTTACTATCAAGTGTTTAACTGAAAATTAGTCAGAAAAATTGCCTATTTGGCATTTGTGTGTGGGGCGCAAGGGGAAATAGGCAAAATTGGCACAGAGGTTGCATAGTCTAATAGCGAATTTAAAATTAAAACATTAACTTTAAAGAATACGAATTATGATGGCTACACAAAGAAATCAGTATTGGTTGCCAGAGGTTTTCAATGACCTCTTTGATAACGACTTTTTAACAAAATCAAACACCACATCTCCAGCAATCAATGTGGTTGAAAAAGATAACGAGTACGACGTTGAATACGCTGCTCCAGGTATGACGAAGGACGATTTCAAGGTCAGCCTCGATGAAGAACAAAATCTTGTTGTGGAATTGACCAAGAAAGAAGAATCCACCACCGACGATAAGGAAAATAAGTCGAAAAAAGGCGTGTATTTGCGTCGTGAGTTCAGTTACTCCAACTTCCAGCAAAAGATGATTTTGCCAGATGATGTTGACCACGAAAAGATCTGTGCTTCTGTTGAAAACGGTGTTCTTACCGTGGTTCTTCCTAAGAAGAATGCCGAAGAGCAAAAGAAGGAAGTGAAAATGATTGACATTAAGTAACCCCCAATTTTGTGATATAAGCGAAAAATCAGCCGCTCAGTATGCGATTCACATCGTTGCTGAGCGGCTTTGTTTGTTGTTTACTACGTTTATTATTATAACTAATTCACTTTCTGTGGTTGGAATGTCGTGTTATTTATTTTGACATTGCAAAGTTACTGCCATTACGCTCGGTGGGCAATCACCAATTATTGGTAATTTTCTGCCAAAATAATCATTATTATTGGTGAAATTTGCTATATTTGCAGATATTACATAAAAATTAATAGCAAAATGAAAAGAATCACATTCCTTATCACGCTTTTGTTTGCCCTCACTTGCCAAGCGCAACTGCTGTGGAAGGTGAGCGGTGGCACGCTTGAAAAACCGAGTTATCTGTTTGGCACCTACCACCTGATGCCCAGCGCGTTTGTTGACAGTGTGCCAGGGCTGAACGATGCCATTAAAAATGTGGATGCCGTGTGGGTGGAAGTGGAAAACTCGCAAATGACCGCACCTGCCACCGTGATGAAAATGTCGAAAATGATGATTGCGCCCCCCGACAGCACCATCGACGCGCTGCTCTCAAAGGATGCTTATCAGATTGTGGACACCGTGGTGCAACGCTATTTGGGCACTTTCGGCATCAATTTAGATAAACTGAAAACGATGCGCCCCGCCGCTTTGAGCACGCAACTCGCGCAACTGATGGCGGTGCGGCGTCTGCCCGATTTTGAGATGAACAACCTGCTCGATGGCGAGGTGGAACGCCGTGTGAAGGCACTTGGAAAACCAGCCCACAGCCTCGAAACTGTAGATTTCCAACTACAGTTGCTCTTGGGCGACCCTTTGCCCAAACAGGCTGCCGACTTGCTCGAAATGTGCAAAAACATCGATGAGGTGGAGCACAATTTCGATGATATGCACAACGCCTATGCCACACAGGACTTCGATAAATTGATGCTTGCCGCCACCGACCCTTCCGCCACCACTCCAGAGGACATGGAGCGAATCTGCTACGACCGCAACGCAAAATGGCTCCCCACGCTTATCGAAGCAGCCCAAAAAGGCAGCATCCTCGTGGCAGTAGGTGCGGCCCACCTCGGCATGGAAAAAGGCCTAATCTCCCTTCTCCGCCACCAAGGCTACACCGTAGAGCCCATAAAATAACCTCACCCCTCCCTTTTTATCGGAGCACTCAGAGTACTCCGAGCACTCAGAGTACTCCGAGTACTCCGAGCGCTCGGAGTCCGCTAATATCTAACATCCAACTTCTAACTCCTTAACTTCTAATTTTTCTTTAATAGTGCTATATTTTGAGTAATAGGTAAAGTTTTTGTATATTTGCATTGAAGTTCACAATGGGGTGACTTTCTTGTGGCTGAATGTCGGAGCCGAGGCTCGATGTTCGCCCGTGATTTGTTTTACTAAATTTTATTCATTTTGGACGCAGATCCTCTTTCGCCTTTATTTTCAACACTTTGTGACATCAGCAATGTCACTCCTCCTGCCGTAACATTCACCGCACCAACATTTGGCGTATGCGTGGCGCTCCTCGTAGCGCTGTCGGCACTCTTGTTTTCCGCTTTCTTTTCCAGTTCTGAAATCGCCTTTTTCTCACTCACGAAGGACGAAATCGAAGAAATTGAGAGCGATAGCGCACGAAATCACATCAAAGAACTGCTTGCGAAGCCCGAAAAACTTCTTGCCACTATCCTGATTGGCAACAATATAGTGAATGTGCTCATCGTGATTGTGCTCAACTTTGCGATGAACAATATGTTCACGTTCAATAGCGAACTTGCCAGTTTCCTCGTGCAAACGGTGATTCTCACCTTCCTGATTCTTCTTTTTGGCGAAGTGATTCCAAAACTCTACGCCAGCAACAATAATGTGAAATTTGCCCTACACATGCATAGTGCCTTGGGCGTGATGGTGAAGATTTTCAGCCCTGTGGCTAAGTTGATGGTGAAAAGCACCTTTATCGTTCGTAAAGCCGTGCCTGTGCACGCCGACGACATTTCGGTGGAAGACCTCTCACGCGCGCTCGACGCCAGCGATGTGAAAAGCAGCGACGAAAAGGAGATGCTGAAAGGCATCCTCACCTTTGGCAACAAGACGGTGAGCGAAATCATGCGCCCACGCGTGGATATTGTGGACATTGATATCGAGAGCGACTTCGACGAGGTGGTAAAAACCGTGGTGGAAAACGGCTATTCACGAATGCCGGTGTATGAGGAAAACCCCGACAACGTGAAGGGTATGCTCTACGCTAAAGATCTCTTGCCCTACATTGGCAAAACCGACAGTAATTTCAAGTGGCAGAAACTGATGCGCCCGGTGTATTTCGTGCCTGAGTCGCGTATGATCGACGACTTGCTCGAAGACTTCCGCAAAAAGAAACTTCACATGGCTATCGTGGTCGATGAGTTTGGCTGCGTGCAGGGCATTGCCACCATGGAGGACGTGCTGGAGGAAATTGTGGGCGACATCGACGACGAATACGACACCGAAGAGAAATACTACTCCAAAGAATCGGAGAACACCTATATTTTCGATGCAAAAACACCGCTCGACGACTTCTACGAAGCCACTGGCACAGAAGAAAGCGAGTTTGGCGACCATAACGAAGAGGTGGAAACCATTGCCGGACTGCTGTTGAGCATCAAGGGCGATTTCTTGCAAGAAAAGGAGGAAATCGACTGCGGCAGATGCAAATTCACGGTGCTGAAAGTGAAGAAATACCGAATCGCCAAGGTGCGTGTGTATGTCACTCCCGTAGAAGAATCAAACGCTGAGGAATAATGGCTTACGCTGGCACCATATCGTTTGCCGACGGCACAGTGCTGCACCAATGGCTGCTGATTGAATCGTCGGGCCAACTTGCCGAGATGTGCGAAAAAGAGGGATTGAGTGCCCTCTGCGATGCCAAAGCCGAGAGCCGCCGAAAGGAAATGCTGGGCGAGCGACTGCTGATGAAGAAGATTTTCGGCATCGACACGCCCATTATGCACAATGCCGACCGAATGCCATATATCGAGAACTCCGACACTCACATTTCCATAGCCCACACAAAGGGGTATTTGGCGATTGCACTCAACCACCATCACTGCATGGGCATAGATGTGGAGCAATACCAGCGCCGTGTGCTGAACGTGCGCGACGGTTTTCTTAACGAAGCCGAGCAGCAATGGCTGAAAGCCGACGACGAGTTGGCTCACATGATAGCGTGGACGGCTAAAGAAGCGATTTTCAAGACCATAGGCGACCGTAGCCGTGTGAAAAGTTACCGCAACGAGATTATCATCCACCCCTTTGCCACACCACACATCGGCAGGCAAATCAGCCACATCGGCACCTTTAAATCCGAAGACTTCGCCCTCCAAACCCTCCTCACCGCCACCCACATCCTCACACTATCGTGCAAGAAATAAGAAGTTAGAAATTAGAAGTTAAGGAGTTAAGAAGTTAAAGAAGTTAAGACGATACTTTTTTTGCTTGTAATTTGCAGGGAAGAAACACCTATTTAATCCATTTAACCCGATTTACACCTATTTAAAAGGAAATGATATACATGTTGTCCCGAAGAAGATGCGATGAAATTCCGTTAGGAATTTGATGTGTGTAGGCAGGTATGCAGAAAAGATGTAATGGAGCGAAGCGAAATGGAATCTTTTCGAAATGCCTGCAATAGATTTGTCTGTATTGTGCATTCCAGCGGAATGCGACAACATCAAATTGCCGTATAATGGCTAAATCGCATCCCGCTGGGATGCAAATTTGTTATGCGACATTTGCAGGCATTTCGCTTCGGCTATGCTCCATTTCGCTTCGCTCATTTCGCATAACCTTCGCTGCATACCTGCCTACGCACATCAAATCCCTACGGGATTTTTTCAATCATTACTAAATTATCACAGGGACAACTTATATATCATTTCCATTTAAAAATAAAAAATAAAAATAGGTGATAATGGATTTTAATGGATTAAATCGGTGTTTTTATTTTCAGCAAATTACCAGTTAAGAAAGTATCGTCTTAACTTCCCTAACTTCTTAACTTCTTAACTCCTTATTTGTATTTATCCATTTCTTTTTGGGCAGCTTCTTGCTGTTCTTTTACGAGGCGTTCGTAGGCTGCTTGTTGCTCCTGCATTTGGCGATTTTGTTCGTCGATTTCTTTGCGGAGTTGCGCTTGGTCTTGGGCGGCTTGGTGGCTGCGCTTTGCACGGCCGGCAAACTGGTCGTAGGTGTTCATCGCGCCCTTCACTTGGTTTACGCCCGGAATGTTGTGCTCGCGATACACCCACCAATCAGTAATCCACGATGGGAGCAAATTCACAAGCCAGCCAATCAAGCCACTGCGAGCCTTCTGCTTCACCACACCCGAAATTGTGCCCGTCACCACACCCTGTGCCATGGTGCTTGTGGGCGCCCCGCCCGGCATCTTCGCATATTTGGCAATGTCGGCAAATAGATTGTTGTAGGCGGTGTTGACTGGCGATTTGAGCAATTCCTGTTCAAATTCGCCTTGGTTGGCGCATCGGTTGGCGAGTTCTGCCATATCATTAAACACAGCGTCGATTTTGCCTTGTTCCGATTGTGGAACATCGAAATAGTCGGTAATGGTTTTGCGACGCACTTCAAGCCATTTTTCTTTCTCTTCAGATAGCATCATAAAATCGAAATTTTGTTTTTCCCAAAAGGGGATAAAGGGAGAATGGAAAAGCACTACAAATGAATTGTAGGGACATGCCTTCGGCATGTTTCAAATGCCACCAACTCATCTACGCATCACCTAACATGCCAAAGGCATGTCCCTACGTTATGACAGTATCGTGGTTGGTGGATTATCTCTCTTTTTCCCTTTTTCGGGGGGGGGATTGGTGATTAGTTTTGTTTTAATTCAAAAAGCCGTAGCCGTGATCTTTGATTACGGGCTACGGCTTTCTGTATTTTAATGTAAAGTGTATGCTTACTTAATAACCTTCACTGCTGAGTGAGTGCCATCGGTGTAAGTGGTCACCACGATGTTCACGCCATCGAATGGAGTGTTACTTTCCATACCAGACACGTTCACATACTTCACGCCAGCCACAGTCTTAGCATATACATCGGTCACGCCAGTTGGAAGATTTGTATTTACAGAAACTGGGTAGAGAATGTAGTTCTTCCAAGCGCCAGGACCTTCCTTGCCAGTCATGCCAGGAGTCTTTTCTGCGTCAGCCCAAATCATTTTTTGTTGTACAGGACCAGTCACCACGAACATTGAGCCGTCGGTTGGGATATCAGTGCCTGCAGGGAGTGCCGACCAGTCAACAGTGATGCATTGACCTTGGTCGCCTGGACCTTTGTAAGCGCAAACGGTGTTGTCGCTTGTGCGCATGTAACCAGCAAATTCCACCACTTCGTTAGCTTCTGGGTTGAAGAGCACGTTGTCGAGAGTGGTTTTCTTCACAGCAGCGGTCACGGTGAGGTCTTCTTCAGGAGCAGCCATGTTGTCGGATGTGGTGAGGCATGGGTTGCCGTTAACCACGTTGTATGTACCCATCAATGATTCTGCAGGGCAGCCAGCCACGTTGAGTTTGCCATCAGCCTTCACCTTCAATGGTGTGCGTGCAACGTCTTGAACGAATGAACCAATACCTGCTTCAGCAACTACAGCCACAGGGTCGGCGATACCATATTCGCCACCTTCCACGCCATTAGCGAGCAACCAAGGAATGGTCACAGCTGGGTAAGCGTTGAATTTTCTATAGTTCTTTTGCTCTACTGATACTACGCCCTTAGTGCCGTCTGGATTAATTACATCGTGGTTCAGCTTACAGGTCCAACCAGGAATGTCTTTAACTTGGCAAATTACCTTTCCGCTGAAGTTATCATCGGCTTTCACCTTCAACTCTGCAATAGGTTCGTCACCAGGAGTGTAGACTGATTCACCATCAAAGTTATTGCTCAACATACGAAGACGACGTTCACCTTCGTCATACAATTGAGAGAATACGGTGCCTTCGCCTAAAGCACGGCCAATGGGTACAAAATATTTTCTTGCCTTAACAGCAACAGGAGTGATACCTTCTCCGAAGAAAACTTGCACTTGGAAGTCGCGTCCAAGGAAGTTGTTTTGCAAGTAAAGGTAAATTGTCTTAGTTTCACCTGCTTTGATTGTGAAATCCTTGAAATAGAGTTCACAAGTCTCCTCTTTTTGTGCAAATGCATTAATAGAGATAATCGCCATTAACGCAAAAAGGATACCCTTAAATGTCTTTTTCATAATTGTTGATGTTTGAATTTATAATTTTGTGATTTTATTCATCTTAATGTGCAAATATAATCAAAAAAAATGTTATTTCAATTAATTAACACATAAAAAAAGCGATTAAGTGGATAAATACTGGGGCACCGAAACAAAAAACATAAAAAACAGCCTTTTGCCGATGCCAGTGCTTCGCACCTGCCGTTAGTGCTGTGGCATGTCTGATTTCAAATGCA
>OIXU01000116.1_pt1 | contig 26096 bp, 19 predicted proteins | sample 1587921 | NCBI WGS metagenome assembly OIXU01 (sample SAMN03283238) | human gut metagenome | biome: human-associated habitat; material: feces | host: Homo sapiens | place: Peru | collected 2012
GGCTATGCTTTCATCCGCCGGCAGAACGGTTGCTAAAATTGTGCTTACAGACGGTACTCGTACCTACTCTACACAGCCGTTTGTAATAAACACTCACGGCGATTATGACGGTGATATTACTACCTCTGACTATTATCCCGAATTATTAGACATATTGTCCCGTGTCATTGCTCTGACCGAGAGTGGAGCTGTGCTTACCGATACTGCACTGGATGCTAAGAGCGTTAATCCTGTACAGAACAAAGTTCTTACAGCTATTATAAATAACAAGGCAAATAAGGCAACAACGCTTGCAGGCTACGGAATTACGGACGCATATACACGAGAAAGAACAAATGAGAAACTTGCCCAAAAGCTCAATTCAATGCCGTTTGACAGTGAACCCAAAAATAATAGCCCATGCTATCTCACAAGTGGAGCAGTTTACAACGCTCTGCTTGTGAAAGCAGATAAAACCGCCTTGGCAACTAAATACGATTCGTCAAATATCGAACTTGGTACAGCTACTCTTACTCCGTACTCTACTCAGATTGATAAAATAAAATCTGCAACTTGCCTTTATGAAAAAATTGGCGATATCGTTATTGTCAATGTCACCGTCATTATGAACGCAACATCTTTAGGCGGAACATCTTCAATATCTTTGCTCAATATGCCTTTCTCAAACAAATCGGATGTGATTGTTCATGATATCGGCATAAGCAAAAACGGCGGAATGTTCAGAGGAAGTGCAAGTAAATCAGCTTGGCTGCAGTTTACTCCGCTCAATAAACAGGCTTATAATTTCGTCGCTGATGAGCAGGTAAACTTTTCTTTGATTTACAAAATATAAAAATAACGGAGGTATGAAAAATGGAACTTAAAGAAAAAATCACACTCGATATGCTCACAAAGGACAGCGTGTCGGTACTCAGACAGCAGTTTTTGAACTTTAACGGTGAAGAAATGCAGGTCGGCGGAAACATCCGCAACGCATATATGAACGACGAATCCGGCAGAGAACAGTTGAGAAAGGTTCTCTCTGACGAATACTTCAATGCCGTTATGGCAGTATGGCAGTGAATGATTCAAATTGAAAGTTGAAAATTGAAAATTGAAAATTGCGGTCGGCGGTGTGCCACCGCAGTCTATTCGAGAAGGCAGTCGGATAAAGAAATTGCATAAGATACCCGAGTAAGGTTCTGATGCAATCTTTGTTCATATCAAAAATTTGTCAGTAGCCCCGAACCGTGTTCGCCATATAAATAAACAGTAAATTTCATATTAACAAAACAGTCGGGAAGACATTGCATTTTATTTTGCAAACTGTCTTCCCGACATTAATTTTCCATTTTTAATTTTCAATTTTACATTTAATAACTCTCGCTCGGGCATAATATGTTTTTTGACATTCACAAACTATCTTCATGAACATAAAAAGTCGGCTCACCGTTTACGGCTTTTCGCCTGTCAAAAATTCAATACTTCTCTCAATTGAATCCTTGGAGCTTCCCCAATCTTTGCCGTGGTTGCGGTAATCAAACATTGAGCAGAAATATGTGATATCTTCTTTAAGCGACAGCAGATACTTTTTTGTAAGACCTGCTGTTTCGGCATAGAACTGCGGTAAAAGCTTTGACGGCAGCTTGCTCTTTTGGGTTGCAACATTCATAATAAAATCGTAGTGTTTAAAGCAGATAAACGGCTGTTCGTTGTACAGCTTATAAAACTCCTCTCCCTTTGCCCACTCAACAAAAATCGTGTCGCAAAAATGGTGCATATCCCACTCGATTCTGTCGCATACATAACACGAATCAAGTCGCTTTTTAATGATTTCAAGCTGTTTCTTATCAGGCTTGCCCTTCAGCTTTTTCGGCATATCGTTATCAATAATTTCCTGAAGATGACTTTCAAGAATAAGCGCATTCGGCAGTTTTTGTCCTTTTTCAAACATCTGCGAAAAATGGCGGTGACAAAAGCCTTTTTTGTTGGTTTCAATCCTGATATTAGGCTCCATCATCGCATCGCCCGTAATGAATTTTACATACTGCTCCTCAAGCATACTCTCCATTCGGCAAAACGGACAACCGCATTTCGGCATAAATATATCGTTAATCGGAATTGTGCAGATAGTTTCTTTCACAATAATCCTCCTTTTGAGTTAATGTAGTGGTTATAACACACCGTTTTCATCATATCAAAACATATGTATTTAAACAAAATATTTCATCAAGGCTTGCGTTCAATGAGTTCCTGTCTGAAATACAGTCGGGACTGAAATCTGTTTTACAAACAAACTATCTTCCCGACATTCATTTTCCATTTTCAATTTTCCATTTTCAATTTTAAATAAAGTATATCATAATTTTCCCGAATGTGATATACTTTATTAAGAAAATTTCGGCGGTGAAAATTATGGAATGTATTGAACTCGACAACAAAATCAAAATAACCGATGTGCATGACCTTGACCTTGCGCAGACTCTCGACTGCGGTCAGAGCTTTCGTTGGAAGTCGCAGGATGACGGTTCTTTTCACGGTGTTGCCTACGGCAAAAGCGTAACCGTCAGCCTTGACAAAACGGATATGTACATTGAAAATGCAACGGCTGACGATTTCAAAAACATCTGGTACAGCTACTTTGACTTTTCGCTTGATTACGGAAAAATCCGTGAAGAAATCAGCACAATACATCCTGTTCTGAACGAGGCGGCAAAGTACGCTCCGGGTATAAGGATTTTAAGGCAAGAGCCTTTTGAGGCACTCTGCACATTCATCATTTCGCAGAACAACAATATAAAGCGAATCAAAGGCATTGTTGAGCGTTTGTGCGAGAACTTCGGCACACGGCTTGATGACGGAGAATTTGCATTCCCGACAGCCGAAACACTTGCAAAACTTTCGCCCGATGACCTTGCACCGCTGAGGGCAGGATTTCGCAACCGTTACATTATTGATGCGGCACAAAAAGTTGCAAACGGCGAGGTGAATCTTGACAGCTGTTTCACGCTTGACTATGAAGACGCAAGAGCGGAGCTTATGAAGATTACGGGTGTCGGCAAAAAGGTTGCCGACTGCACACTTCTTTTCGGTATGCACAGAATTGAGGCTTTTCCGATTGATGTGTGGATGAAACGGGCAATGGAAAAGCTGTTCCCGAATATGAACGGTGACGATTTCGGTCAGTACGCAGGCATCGCCCAACAGTACATTTTTCACTACAGCCGAATGCACCCGGAACTTTTTTAAATGGAAAATTGAAAATTGAAAATGGAAAATTAATGTCGGATAGATAGTCGTTTTATAAAACAAATTTGCACACTATGCGTGCAATCGTGTGCAATGCACACGAACGGGAGAACACGGTTCTCCCCTACATTATTTCGGTAACTGTATCTCATTTATACAGTTTATTTTCATCATAAATTTTCTGCCATTACTTAACGGAAAAACGAAGATTTCCCATACATACACAAAAACTCGGTACAGAATCATATCTGCACCGAGTTAATTTTTTATATTACAAAATTATTTCGCTTTTTTCGCTGAACTGTCAAAAAGCAATACAAGAGTTGCGTTATCGGCTGTACCTGTTTCTTTAAGACCGTTGTTTTTCTGGAATTTCTTAACAGCCTCAGCTGTTACTTCGCCGTAGTAGCCTGTCACATTGTCCTTGTCGGCAATGTAACCGATGTTATAAAGGCGGAGCTGCATAGCCTTTACGGTGTCGTTTTCATCTTCCTGCTTGAGTGAAAGGTCTGATGTAATGGTAAGCTTATACTTATCGGCAACCGACTTTGAATCGCTTGCGGTTGTTGTTGCCTGAGTTGCGGTTGTTGCGTCAGTCTTTGACGCTGTCGCATCCTGAGCCTTTGTTGTGTCTGTTGCAGACTTTGGCTTGAGGTCAGGATACATAAAGTAAACCATTTTTTCAAGTGCTTCCAGAGCAGTATTGCCGGGTCTTGACATTTCTTCAAGCGAAACCTCAAGAATTTTGCCTGTCTTGACTGCGCCAAGACTTGCGAGTGTTGTATCACCCTTAATTTTATCAAGAGTAGCTTTGTCTGCATAGAAGATAAAGTTCGGATTTGCAATCTTGAGAGTTGCAACATCAACATTGTTGTCGCTGATGTTTACTGCGGCATTAACCGCCCCCGTATAGCCGAGGAGCATATCGCCGTATGTTCCGCTTGTCATCATCTTGAGCCTGTCGTTTTCTGTATAGAGATAACAAACCGTATCAAGAATGCCGGAATTTCTGTTATTAACCTGCTGTTTGTAGTTGTTCATCTTATCAAGCAATTCATTGTAGGTATCTTCACCCTTCTTTGCGCCCGTTTTTGTGCCGCCGCAAATTTTCCCGATTGTCACATAGTTTGTTTCAACCTGCTTGGGAGTGTCACCGTGTGACATTGTAACAACCTGAATACCCTTGTCCTGAAGCTTCTTCTTTGCGTCCTCATTTATTGACTGACCTGCAAACACAAGGTTTGTGCCGGAATTGATAATTTTGTCGGTATCGGGATTTTCATATGAACCGACGCTCGGGGCAACTGCGATTGACTGCTGGTCAACCTCATCACTTCTGCCCACAATATATCTGTCATAGCCTGTTGCGATGAGGATATCGGCTGTCGGCGCATCAAGAACGACTATGTTCTTTGGCTGACTTTCTATCGTGATGTTTGCCACCTCAACAGGATATTCTCCGTCAGAACAACCGCTGAAAAGCGCAACTGCCGAAAGCATTGTCACAACTGCAAGAGCAATTGAAATTATTTTTGTTTTCATAACTGACCTCCGATTAATCAGCAAAACAGCGATTCAACATACTGTCTTGCACATCTTGGCGAACGACCGCCTCTTGAAAGTGCAAACTGCTCAGCGCCGAGTGCAAGCTCTTCGTGAGTCATCTTGACGCCTCTCTGCTCTGCAAGAGAATATACAATTTCAAGAAAATCATTCTTTGAAGGAATTGTGTAGCAGACTGCAAGACCGAAACGGTCCGAAAGCGAAAGACTTTCCTGCATATTGTCACGAACATTGATATCATCAACAGTATGAGTTCTGTCGGAAATGCTTTCCTTAACAAGGTGTCTGCGATTTGATGTTGCATAAATCAACGCATTATCGGGACGAGCCGCAAGTCCGCCCTCAAGCACGGCTTTAAGGGTTGTATAGCTCTGATCCTGATGCTGGAACGAAAGATCATCAATAAATATAATGAATTTAAGCGGAAGAGCGGCAATCTTGTCAACAAGAAGCGGAAAGTCAATGAGCCTGTCCTTAGGCATTTCAACAATGCGGAGTCCGTCCTTGCGGAACTCGTTTGCAATTGCCTTGACTGTTGAGCTTTTACCTGTACCCTTATCACCGTAAAGCAGGCAGTTGTTACAGCTCTTGCCCTGAATAAATGAAAGTGTGTTGTTTACAACCTGACTTCTCTGACGCTCATATCCCGTAAATGTATCCATATCAATCTTGTCCGGATGCTCAACAGGCTGAATGTCACCGTCACGCCAGATGAACGCCTTGTAACGGGCAAACATTCCGCAACCGTTTTCCTTATAATAAGCAGAAAGCTTGTCAAGTGAACCGTCAAATCCGTCAAAGCACGGAGCGCACTTGCCTGTCTGCCACTTTGGAAGAATCGGAATAAGCTCCTTGATTTCATCGGCATAGGTATATGCCTCAAGCACTTCATCGGAAGTAAGCTTTGCGGCTGTTAAAATAGCGTCGCAGTCTGTCTTAACGGCAGAAACAACATTTTCGGGTAACTCTCCCTGTCTGCCGGCTGTTGCGGCACGGGCAAAACAGTTATCGTCAAAAAGAGCCGTTTCGCTGATTGCAAATGCGAACTTATCCGCACAGCCTCTTTCGCAAAGCATTGAGCAAAGCTTGCCGTATGCACCTAGAAATTCCTCAGGCTTTTTGTCGAGCGAAAGCAAAAGTTCATAAAAGGCTTTCGGAACGCTTCTGTTCATTATACCTCTGAATACAGAGAGTGATGACAAAAGCATTTTACACTTATTTACATTATTCATTCTAAACATCCCAATCTGTTCTAATCTATTTAATTGTACACATTTTTATCCGTTTAGTCAATAATTTACGGCAAACAACGGCATCCTATTTTTTACGCTTTAACAAGCCAAAATATGTATAATTTTTCACAGCGTCAAGTATACATTGGGTTCAATGACGGTTAAAACGGCGATAAATCGGGATAAATACGGGCTTTTCAAGGTTTTAAAAGAATTTTTAAATTTTTTTAAAAAAAGTGTTGACATTTGGTGCAGCCCGTAGTATAATCAATACTGTTCTCAAGAGAGAAACAAAAGTTAATAAGTTGGTGTTGATGACGCTGAGGGTCCACCTGTTCCCATACCGAACACAGAAGTTAAGCTCAGTGGTGCCGAAAATACTTGGCTGGTGACGGCCCGGGAAAATAGGGAGATGCCAACACATAAAGTGTCCACCCAGTAGGGTGGGCGTTTTTTTATACTTTTTTTGCTTTGCAAACCCGTAGGGGCGTTCATTGCGAAAACAATTACAATGCATATACACTAATTGGAGTATCCTTATGTTTAATATAACCGAACTTTTAAAAAACGAAATATCTGTATGGGAACGACTGAAAAATTGCGGAAAGCCTGTTGTGCTTTACGGAATGGGTGACGGTGCGGACAAGGTTCTTGCCGCATTTGACCGATACGGAATCAAAGCGTCTGCCGTTATTGCAAGTGATAATTTTGTGCGTGGGCAGAAATTCCACGATTTCACAGTGAAGAAGCTTTCCGATGTTGAAACCGAATTCGGCGACATTATAATCGCCCTCTGCTTTGCAAGCCAGCTCCCTGATGTTATGGAACACATAACGAAAATTTCCGAAAAGCACGAAACGCTTGTCCCCTCCGTTCCTGTTTTTGGAAACAAACTTTTTGACAATGATTTTATTACCGAAAATAAAGAGCAAATTGAAAGTGCATACAGTCTGCTTGCCGATGACCTTTCAAAAAAGGTTTACGAAAACATTCTGAAATTTTACTACACAGGCAGAATTGACCTCCTCCCCCCTGTCACAACCGACAAGGACGAGGCTTTTGGCAATATTCTGAATCTCGGTGAAAACGAAAGCTATGTTGACCTCGGCGCATACAACGGCGACACGATTGACGAATTTCTGCACTACACAAACGGCAATTACAAGCGTATAATCGCATTTGAACCTAACGCAAAGAATTTTGAAAAGCTGAAGCTTCATTGCAAGGGCATGGCGAATGTGTCGCTTTGGCAACTCGGCTCATACAGTAAAAACACGGAGCTTATATTCAACAACAAGGCCGGTCGCAACAGCGCAATTGCCGACAAGGGCGTTGCAACAAAGGTTGCGACAGTCGATACGATTCTCTGCGGAATGGCGGCAAGCTACATTAAAGCCGATGTTGAGGGGGCGGATATGGAAACCCTCATCGGTATGCAGAAAACCATGGAAAACTGCAAACCAAAGCTGAATTTTTCGGCATACCACAGATTTGAGGATATTTTCCGCCTTGCACTATACATTCACAGCGTGAATCCCGACTACAAAATTTTTCTCCGCCACCACCCATATATTCCGGCATGGGATACGAATTTATATTGTATATAATTTGCCGACGGCAAGTCGCCGTATGGGTTTTATACAAAACAAAAATGCATCAGACCTTTTCGGGATCTGATGCATTTTTTAATAATTTCAGTTATGTCTTTTTATTCGCTTACGAACAAGTGACGAACACCGCTAAATTATAATCAATGATTATTTATTAGATACTTTAAGTGCTCCTGTTGTCTTGTCGAAGCTGAATGTATATGTACCGCCTGATGCGATAAGTGTTACATTAGCTGAGTAAGAGCTCTTGAGTGTCTTTGCACCGCTGTCAACAATCTTTGAACCGATTGTGTATGCTGTACCGTAGTTATAAATCTTGAATGAGTATGTACCCTCACTAAGCTTTACTGTACCCTTTGCAACATTGCTTTCGCCGCCCTTGTCATCAAGTACGAGGTTGATGTCGCCCGATACATGAACATCATCAGCTTTCTCATCCTTTGCAGGAACATAACCTACAACGAGTTTCTTTGTTTTTGTGTTGAGTGTGAATGTGTATGTACCGCCTGTTGCAACGAGTGTTGTGCTGCTTTTGTAATTCTTGTTGAATGTAAGACCCTTTGTTGTGTCTGTAAATGTCTTAGAGTAACCGAGAAGTGTGCCATAGTTATCAATCTTGAATGTGTATGTACCCTTCTGAAGAGCGATTTTTCCGCCTACTTTATCTGTACCGATTGATGTAAGCTTAAGCTTGATGTTGTCGCCGTATACATAGTAGCCGTCTGTAGGAACATCCGAAGGAGCAACTGTTGTCGGCTGTGTTGCCGGCTGTGTTGCTGTTGTTGGCTGTGTTGCCGGCTGTGTTGCTGTTGTAGGCTGTGTTGCTGTTGTAGGCTGTGTTGCTGTTGTAGGCTGAGGAGCTGTTGTTGGCTCTTCGCCCTGAACGAGAACTGCATTTGCAGTAAATACAGCACCTGCTACTTTGTTAGCACTATTGTCAATATAATCGATGTCCTTCTTTTCGCTTTCGAAGAGCTCCTTATATGTATCAGCCTCTGTACCTGTAAGATAATCAACATTGAGATTTACTGTTGTGTCACCGCTGCCTACAACATCAAATGTAAATGTGCAATAAACATTCTCTGACTTGAAGTTGAAAAGATCAAGGCTTGAGCAGGTGAAGAGAACCTGATTTGTAAGGCTTGGATTCCAAACGATGCTTCTCTGGAATACAGGGAAAACCTTTTCCCTTGTATTTGTTGATGCAAGCTTGAGAACCTTGCTGTCGTATGTAAGACTGCTCTGTGCATTAACGATCATGTGATCTGCCTTGAGAAGGTAAGTAACAACAACCTGCTCTGTCTGTGCATTGTAATCATACGAAACAGGATCTGCCACATTTGATGTAACATTGATCTTGTTGCCTGCACTTGTTTCTTCGCTTGTTTCGGCAGCACTTGCTGAGAAAGGCAGAGCTGTGAACATGCACAGCACCATCATTACCGCAAGAACCACAGAAAGCTTTTTCTGAATTTTTTTCATACTTGCTGCTCCTTTAATAAAATAAAATTACCGTTCGCCACAGTTTTGTGGCAATACTTCTAAGCTTCGGAAACTTTAACAGTACAAAATTTCCGAGGACAACTAAATTATAGCACATTTAAGTTGTTCGGGCAATGAATCTGTTATTCTTTTAACGAAAATGTTTTTGCTAAAAATCTGTGCAAAATAACGGTGGAATTGTTGCTTTGTACAAATTTTCGTGTTTATTATTGTATATATTGCCTTTTTATCGACCGTTTTTACACATATTGACAACTACAATATAAGAAATTTCAGTGTTTTACGCCTGTTCATTTCATATTAAAAACAAAAGCCCGAATTCGAGAAATATCGGATTCGGGCTTGCTTATTATCAGAATTTATCAGAATGATTTAAAAAGCTCAATTGCTTTTGCGGGATCTGCAGCTCTGAAAACAGCCGTTCCCGCAACGCACACATCAACGCCTGCCTCTGACGCCTGCTCAATTGTATCTCTGCCGATTCCGCCGTCAGCCTCAATAAGGATATTGTTCAGACCTCTGCGTTGGCATTCCCTCTTGATTTCCTTAACCTTCGGCATCATCTCGGGCATAAAGCTCTGTCCGCCAAAGCCCGGTTCAACCGTCATAACAAGTACAAGGTCAAGCTTTTCAAGATACGGAAATACTGTCCAAGCAGGAGTGTTTGGCTTTAGAACAAGTCCGGGTTTGATTCCTCTTGACTTGATTTTCGCAATTGTATCATCAATGTCAGAGTCGCATTCAACATGGAAGGTGATGATATCCGCACCTGCATCGGCAAAATCGTCAATATATTTAAGCGGATCGCTTATCATAAGGTGAACATCAAACGGGCGGTTTGAGAACTTTCTTACCGCCTTGATTACGGGAGCGCCAAAGGTTATGTTCGGAACAAAGTGACCGTCCATAACATCAAGATGCATCCAATCGGCACCCGCCAGATCCATTCTTTCAATTTCTTCACCCATTTTTGAAAAGTCACAAGACAAAAGTGACGGAGCTATTTTCATATTTTACATCCTTTCCTACGGTTTTTGGACAGCCGGAGCAAAAACAGCGGCGGCGCCCCAGAACAATGCATAAATCAGCACTTCAAGCGAACCCATAACCTGTACACCGGCATAAAGCGAAAGTGTTGACGCAACGAGCAATCCGAAAATCACGGCAATCAGCTGAATTATGATTGAAAGCGAAATATTGTGCTTGATTTTTACGCAACCCGTAACTGCACGGGCAAGCGATGCGGCTTTGCCGTTTGTAATAAGATATGAACGGGAGTTTTCCTCAACCGTATCCTCAGCCTCCCTGAGAACATTTCCGAGTCCTGTCGGAAGCACCTTGATACTGCGGTAGAACAAATCGTAGAGTTTTGCAACAAGGTCATTTGTAACATTATAATCGGTTGTTCTGATGAGAAAGCTTATGCCGTTGGTTTCGGCTCTCTGCATTTCAGCCTTGAGCTGAGCATCGGGAGTGTATCTCGTAACAAACATTGCAACAAGTCTGCCTGCTCTTGACAGATATGTGACCTGTCTGCCCTGAGAAGTATATTTCTCTTCATATTCCATATTCGGAACTTCCACGCTGTACTTTTCCATAAGCGTGCGTGAACCCACAAGGATTCTTTCGCTCTTAATCCATCCCACAAGTCCGATTTCATCCTCATAAAGAACGCTTTCAACCTCGGGAAGTGTTTCCTCGGTTTCTGCAACTACCGAATCAAAAGCATTTGCAATCGGATTCTGAGCCTCTTTAAGAATTGCAATTCCGCAGAGAAGAGATTCGTCAATGCCGTAATCCTCAAAGGTTTTGATACCCTCAAGCGAGATTGACTCGGCAGGGAACAATTCATTTGCATCTATCATTATAGCCGTACTGTCGCAGAACTGCTTTACCGACGGATAACCCGAAAGCATTGAGCCGTAGGAGAGCAGAGTTTTGCAGAGCTTTCTCACGGGGGCATTAACAGAAAGAAGTGTTGCCACAGGCACAGACACCGCAGTGATAAGTGCAAATGCATTCAAAGCGTCTGCAAATGACAGCTTAACAACACCGTACATTACCGCAATGATTATTGATGCGATTGTTGTTATCGGGGCAAGCTTTGACGCCAAATCCTCGCTCGGATCGGGTGCATAAGATATTTTGAGAAAGTTTGACGGAAATTCGGTCTTATGCTGATAGGCAATTATCGGACGGTCGGCGGCAGTACCGCTCATCATCTGCATTGCAACAGACTCGTTGTTGTAAATCTTTGACGCATATTTCTGTCCCTTTGACGAAACAAACTTAAAATTGTCCTTTACACGAAGAACCATATAAAGCTTTCCCACATTATTGGCAAAGAACGCAAGCATAGGAATTACCGTGTAGTAGTTCACATGAAATCCGTTCAAATCGCCAAGGCAGAAGAATGACACAATTATCTGAACCATTCCTGCCGCACCTGCAACGGCAACGGCTGTATCGGAATTACCTTTTATATGCACAAGCGGTGAAAGTCCGCTGAGCATTGCCACACGGTTCAGCACAAGCGACGCCGCCATAAGAATAAACAGCAAAATTGCGTATGCCGCCGGTGCAAAAGGAACTGCCGAACATATTGCACTCGGAAAAATTCTTGTAACGATTGTGAGAACAACCACAACTGCGGCAATTATTCCCGACAACAGACTTCTCATAAAGAGCTTTCTTATATTATGATTCAGCTCATAGAGAATACTTTTTTCGTCCTCCTCGCCTGTATAATCCTCAACAGGCTTTGAATTTTCCTCTTTTACGGTATCGTTATCGTCGGATTCATCCTTTGAAAAGATTCCGACAAGGGCAGAAATAACCTTTTCGCCTATAGGGCGGTTATCCTTATGCTTTTCCTCGGTCGGGGCGATCTCCTCATCAACGATTGTCGGCTCGGGACGAAGCACATGAGCGATTACCGAAGGATTCTTTGAACGCACATACTCCTCATACTCATTCGCTACAACCTCGGAAAATCTGCCTGCCTTGACATTGAGAATATTTCTCGGTTCATCGGGACGATACACGGGAACTTTTGCAACCACCTTGCGAGGCGGTTTTTCGGTATTCGGAAACTGATGAACGGGAGTCTGCGAAGCCTCTTTCTTTTCTTTGGTTTCGGTCTTTTCCTTTGGCTTATCCTCGGGAATGTCAATATCTATGGTATGGTAGCTTTTAATTTCAGCCTCGTCACGAAACTGGTCAACCTCTCCGAGCACTTCGCCCGAAAATTCTGTATTTTCATCATACTCAGGTGTGAGGGTAACTATTTTATTTTCTTCCTCGGCGGCTTTTTTCTTTGCCTCCTCATACTCACGCTTGGCTTTTTCGGCTTTTTCCGCAGCCTTTTTTTCAGCCTCTGCTTTAAGCTGTTCGGGAGTTACAAGGTCATCGTCATTTCCGTCCATTATAAGCTCTGCCTGCATTGTGGCGGCAGTCTTATCCCCGACTATTGAGTTTGAAGTATCAGGTTCGGATTCATCAAGCGGATTTGTATTTTTTAACCTCGGCTTTTTATCGGCATTGCTGAAAATCTCTTCAATCTTCGGCTTTGCACGGTATTTCTGTGCCGTCTGCTCCATTCGCTCCTGATCGGCAAGATAGTGGGTTTCTTCGAGTATGCTCTCGATTTCAAGCTCTTTAAGCCTGTCCTTGTCCATATCAGCCAAAGCATTCACTCCTTTTTATTTACTCTCGGGCAGATAGTTAGATTTATCGGAAACTATGCCGCCCGAGCGTTGCTATCTGTTTTTACAATCTTTGACATTTGAATACACAACTTCGATATAATCAAATGATTTTATTTAAACATAAAATTTCATCAATGCGGGCGTCCGATGAACTCCCGTCTGAAATATAGTCGCAATGCGTTGTGCATAAATGCACTGCCTTTTGCTCGTTATTTCAGACAGCGCTATGCTCCCTTTTTCCGCCACAGGCGGCGGTCGCAAGGCTACCCCTACATACATATACTTTAATAAATTTTCAATTTTACATTTTCAATTTTCAATTTGACATCAGCGGTTTTTCATCGCTTTGTACATCAAAATTCCTGCGGCAACCGACGCATTAAGGGAATTTATCTGACCTTTCATGGGCAACGACACGATTACATCGCACTTTTCACGGACAAGTCTTGAAATGCCCTTGCCTTCGTTGCCGATAACAATTGCACACGCACCCGAAAAATCACACTCGTCATAATCCGTGCCGTCCATATCTGCGCCGTAAACCCACACGCCTTTTTCTTTGAGCTCATCAAGTGTAACTGCAATATTGGTCACCCTTGCGACACGCATATATTCAATTGCGCCTGCAGACGCTTTGGCAACCGTGTAGCTTAAACCGGCACTTCTGCGTTTCGGAATAATAATTCCGTGAACTCCGGCACATTCTGCGGTTCTGATTATTGCGCCGAGATTATGCGGATCTTCAACCTCATCAAGCACAACAACAAACGGAGCTTCGCCCCTGCTTTCGGCATATTTGAGGATATCGTCAACCGTTGAATAATCCTTTGCCGCCGCAAATGCGACAATACCCTGATGAGTTGCGCCGCCGCTCACATAATCAAGCTTTGTGCGGTCAACTTCCTTAACGGGAATTTTCTTATCACGGGCTTTTGCGAGGATTCCCACAATCGCACCGCTCTTTTCACCCTTTGCAACAAGAATTTTGTCAATCGGGCGGTTACTGCGAACAGCCTCACTTACAGGATTTCGCCCTGCAATCACATCAGGCTTTTGTTCTGTATTTTCAAATCTTTCGTTTTTCATCATAATCAGCCTTATTCGGTTTCCTTTTTATTTTTTGTGTCTGCATGGGACACACCACTTCATTTTGCTATCTATTATAACATAACAATTCAAATTATTAAATACTTTTAAGCCATTTGTTTTTAAAAACTCAAACTCTGTACAATGTATCAAGAGCAATCGCTCCGGAGTCGATGTATTCGGGAATTATGCCGTACATTCCCGTTTGTATGTCCTCAAAAAGTATCATGTGCGGAGGGAACACTGTAAAACTGCAGTACACGGCAATCAAAAGCAACATCATAAACACGCAGGGCAAAAAAAGCTGTTCAATTTTTCTTTCGCCGTATTCAAGCCTTGCGCTGAGTGCAAACGCAGAAAAACACACGGCAATTGCACAAATGAACCTTGGCAGACCTGCACTTTCAACACCGAGTGCATAGATTAGCAGATATGTCGCAAGACAGAATATTCCGACAAACCACAGCGAAATTATTCTTGACACGGCAAAGCGATGGAATCCCGAGCGTTTTCCGATTGCCTCAACAAGACTCCACACAAGGTAGGAAAGCATAACAACCTTGGTCTGCTCCCACATACTGCCGTTTACAGCACCGAAAAATATGCCGAGCAACGCACCGTTTGTCAGCGAATAAAGATTTTTGAACACAATTATCATCAGCGGAACAATGACAAGCCCCCAAAGCCTCATTTTCACGGTTTCCTTTTTCATAAAACACACCTCGCCGATGTATTTTATGAGTATAGATTGTCATATATTACCTTGACACAATTTGAATCGCAGAAAAAAATGTTTTTTTGAATCACGAATTTGCGATTTATTTTTCTAAATTTGCACTTATACATTCTGTATAACTCAACATTTTGAACATCAATGTGGAAAACTATGTTGAAAGTGTTGAAAGTGATGTTAAAAAATCCCGATACTACACGAAATTTACAAAGTTGTAACTTTTAACATTAAAAAAATAGGTTTTCCACATTTTTGGATACAGGATTGTAACGGGGAAATTAGATTACATTCTGTATAATCCACATGTCAAGTGGTATTTTTTGCTTTTTTTCAACATTTTTAATTTACAGAAAATGTTTTATAAAATCAAAAAAACAGGCACACCGCCGTGTACCTGTAAATTTCGTGTTAAATTGTCGGCTCTTAGTTTCTGAGAAGATGAATCGCCGTTTCAGCTTTCTCAATAATCCTCAAATCATTATCATAGGAGCACATTTTTCGTGCCTGTTGCAAATCAACCCAAATATAACTGTCAATTTCCTCCTCTTGAATTTTGACATTATCCGTAAATGCCTGTGCAAGGAAAAAGACAACCCGTTTGCGAATTTTACCGAAAGGACAGTATTCGCTGATTTCACGAAAGCCCTTTTCAATCACGACATCAAGACCTGTTTCCTCTTTAATTTCACGGATTGCTGTCTGATGTTCGTTTTCACCGTCTTCAATATGTCCCTTCGGAAAGCTCCAATATCTGCCGTTGCTGTTCTTTACAAGCAGAATTTTCGTGTTCTGTCTGCTTTTGTAGAAGATAACCGCACCGCACGACTTTTCGTAAAGGCACACAATGCTTTTCAGCTTAATATTTTTCAGTTTTGAAAGCACCTGTCGCAGTTCGGGCTCATAAAACACCTCACCGTATTGTGAGATTATCGGACGCTCGCCGTCAAGGCCGTCAAATTCGGCAACGGCAACCACAACGCCCTCAAAATATTCTGTTACGGGTTTGTGCGAAATCACATACGCACTTTTACAGCGTCCTGAAACGGAGGTAATTTGTGCCGAATACAGCTTATCGCCTATTTTTCCGAACACGCTCACCTTCACGCTGTCTGCTATCATCGGCATACACCTCCTTACAAGAATTTACCCGATATGATATCAGTTAAAAAGTCCGCTCATACTGTCAAGCTGAACCTGAGTGTTGGCACTCATTACACCGTTCATAAAAAGCACCTCGTCAATTCCGTTGGTTTTGCAGTAATCAACAAGATTCTGTTTGAAATATCTGAAATCGATAACATGAACTTCTTCGTAGTTATTGGTGAGATACGGAACAAAAGCGTTGCCGTAGCTTTCCTTTACAACGGCAATCTTCTTGCCTGCCGCCGCATTTTCCGAAGCTGATTTCAGAACCGTGAGGGCATTATCACCCATAATGAACACACCGTAGGTGTTTGAACCGCCCTCTGCGGCTTCATAGTAGGGACTGTCATAGCTTGCGGAAGAACCGTCTGCCTGTGTGATATCCATTGTTACATTATAAGGGAACTTCCAATAACTTACCGTATCGCTGTCAAGACCGTCTGCCGAGTTGGTAAACGAGCCTGTAAAGCCGTCAATTTTCTGTTCCTCGCAATCATCAAGCGAAAGAACTGGCAAATCGTTTGTATCGGCAAATGCTGTGTAAGCATAGTAAGCGCCGAGGCCTGTCCAATGGTGGTCGCTCTTAAAGTAGATGTAATCTGTATTATGTTCCGCAAGACGGTTGTAGCAGTTAATCGGAGTTACCTTGTCGGAAAGAGCCGCATAAACCGCCTTGATGTTGTCAGCCTGTGAGGTTGACGGAGCGTCGCTGTCTTTGAGTCTTTGCGGAAGTCCCATTTCGGTATGGTTAGGAACAATCATATCATAAACCTTTACGGAACTGCCGAACTTGTCTGCAAAGCCGTTGATTGTCTGAGCATAGTTCTGCGCTCTTGCGGCATCACTGCTGAACAATTCGTAGCCTGTTTTGTTCCACACATAAATGCTGTACGAAAGAGTTCCTTTTGTATTGTCGTCCTTTATGCTCGGTGTCATAAAGTATGTAGGGGAAAGCTCGTCCGCTTTGTTAGCAGTCGGAGATTTTGCGGTTTCGTCGGGAGAAGCCGTTGTACCCACTGTTCCCGTGGGAACGCTTGCAAGGGCATCTTCCTTTGAACAGCCCTTAAAAATTGAAGTTATAATAAAAATAATAACAAACAGAATTATCAATGCGCTCGCAACGATAATAATTCTGTTTCTGGTTCTTCTTTTGTTTCTTCTTTTTACAGGTCTTCTGACGGGACGCTGTGATGACGGTCTTGCGGCATAGCTTGCAGGACGGCGCTGTTGCTGTCTGCGACGATATTCACGGGAATCAATGCTGTCATCGAAATTATCAAGATCAAAATAATCGTAATCGTTTCTTCTGCTCATAGTGTTACTCTCCCAAACCGAAGAATTTTAAATTCAATTTGAATTCAATGAATTATATAAGTGTATTAATTACTCGCAGTGTACTCCTGTTTGAATCAAAGCAAGCCTTGCTCTGACCGTAAGGACATTATCACTTAGATTATACAACAGAAACTCATCAAAAACAATACAAAAAGCACAAAAAATACAATTTCCGTGAATTAACATTTACAAACGCAAAATAATAAATTACACATTTTTTGAAACTAAGGCTACCGCAATCCCACTGGCTTTAGACGGTGGGTTAAGGTAGCCAAAAGTACAGGTTTGTGTTATACTTATGTCATGGGAACACGGAAATCAAGAAACAGGCACAAATATTTGCTCCCATATCATATTGCTTTTGTGTGCAAGTACAGAAAGAAATTGCTGACATCAAAACAAATATCAGATGATATAAAACAGTATTCTTATGAGATATGTCAAAGGCATAATGTAATTATCAAATATATAGAAAATCAAGGTTAAGGCGGTGACATCAAATGTTAAAAGCGTATAAATACAGAATATATCCAAACAAGGAACAGGAAATGCAGATTGCAAAAACATTTGGCTGTTGCCGTTTCATATATAATCAGACACTTGCTTATAGAAAAGATAAGTATGAACAAGAAAGGAAATTTGTTAGTAAAACAGACTGCAATAATTACTGTAACAGAGAATTAAAGAAAATGTATGAATGGCTGAAAGAAGTAGATAAATTTGCCTTAACCAACGCCATTTATAATATGGATAGTGCATATCAGAAGTTTTTTAAAGAACACGCAGGTTATCCTAAATTTAAGAGTAAACACGATAATCACAAGTCATATACCACTAATTTCACGAATGGTAATATATTAGTAGATTTTGAGAATGGGAAAATAAAGTTACCAAAGCTGGGAAAAGTAAAGGCGAAATTACATAGAGGTTTTGCAGGACAGATAAAATCGGCAACGGTATCACAAGTTCCAAGTGGAAAATACTATGCTTCTGTTCTTGTGGAAACAGAGCATGAGAAAATGCCGAATACAACCGAAAAGATTGGTTTGGATTTAGGTATAAAAGAATTATGCATTACATCAGATGGCAGAAAGTACGAAAATCCAAAGATACTTAGGAAATATGAGAAAAAACTAGCAAAGCTACAAAGACAGCTAGCACATAAAGAAAAAAGAAGCAAAAATTATCATAAGGCAAAGAAACAGATAGCATTATGCCACGAGAAAATAACAAATACCAGAAAAGATTATCTGCATAAGATTTCACACGAAATTGTCAGCGAAAACCAAGTGATAGTTTCAGAAAAATTACAGATAAAAAATATGGTAAAAAATCATCATCTTGCGAAATCCATAAGTGATGTATCATGGTATGAACTTACAAGGCAGTTGGAATATAAGTCAAAATGGAATGACAGAGAATATATCAAAATAGATGCTTTTTATGCTAGTAGTCAGTTATGTTCTGCTTGTGGATACCAAAATACAGAAACAAAGGATTTGTCAGTAAGAGAGTGGATATGTCCGAATTGTGGAGTAAAGCATGACAGAGATATCAACGCAGCAAAAAATATACTAGCAGAAGGATTAAGACAACCGGCATAAGAAAGAAATACATATAGGGCAGGGACTGCCCAAATTAACGCCTGTGGAGATAGTAGGTTACGAGGTCTGCGAAGCAGGAAGCCCATTGGCTTTAGACAATGGGTAGTTCACTAAAATCGCAGTAAAAACAGTCAAATTTCTTGAACATATATGCAATTCGTGATAGAATTACAGGGTGTGGAGTTTTAAAAAATCCTTATCATCTTAAAAGGAGATATTTTTATGGAATACAGGTTTTCCGACAGGGTTTCAAGTCTGAAGCCGAGTGCTATCAGAGAAATTTTTAAATATGCCGCCGATCCGAGCGTTGTGTCGCTTTCGGCAGGAAACCCGTCGCCCGATGCATTTCCCGTAAAGGAGATTGCGGAAATCTCGGCAAAGGTTTTTGCAGAAGATCCGATTTCGGTTTTACAGTACAGTGTTTCGGAGGGTTACACTCCGCTGAGAAAGCACCTTACGGAATATATGAAAAAGGAGCATAACACAGGCTCCGACAATGACGACATTCTCATCACAACAGGCGCACAGCAGATTATGGATTTATGCTCAAAGGCTCTTGTAAACGAGGGCGATGTTGTAATCTGCGAGGCACCGTCATTCATCGGCTCGCTCAACACATTCAGAAGCTACAACGCAAAGCTTGCAGGTGTTCCCGTTGAGCCTGACGGTATGAGCACAGAAAAGCTTGAAGAGGCTTTAAAAGCCAATCCGAACGCAAAGCTCATTTACACAATTCCGAATTTTCAAAATCCTTCGGGCGTTACAATGAGCCTTGAAAAGCGTAAGAAGGTTTATGAGCTTGCCAAAAAATACGGTGTTCTCATCATTGAGGACAACCCGTACGGCGACCTGCGTTACAGCGGTGAATATGTTCCGAACATAAAAAGCTTTGATACGGACGGAATTGTAATCTATGCCGGTTCATTCTCAAAGGTAATTTCACCGGGTATGCGTGTTGCTTACACAATTGCACCAAAGCCGATTTTTCAAAAGCTTGTTGTGTGCAAACAGGGCAACGATGTACATACAAACATCTGGGCACAATATGTATGCGATGAATTCATCACAAAGTATGACTTTAACGCTCACCTTGCAAAGCTTCGTAAAATCTACACAAAGAAAGCGAACTTCTGCATGGAGCTTCTTGACAAATACTGCGCACCGAAAATCACATATCATAAAATTGACGGCGGTCTTTTCATCTGGTGTGACTTGCCCGAGGATATTGATATGCCGAATTTCTGCAAAGAACTCGTTCTCAAAAAGGTTTGCGTAGTTCCGGGCAACGCATTTTTAACTGACGAAAACGAAACCTGTCACAGTTTCAGAATAAACTTTTCAACACCGACTGACGAACAGCTTGAAAGAGGAATAAAAATCCTCGGCGAGTATGCAAACAGTCTTTAATCACGGAGGGGAATAATGGAAAATCAGACAAAAAAAGAGGTTGTATTCAGCGCAATACAGCCCAGCGGAACAATTACACTCGGAAACTATCTCGGTGCGGTTCGCAACTGGGTTACAATGCAGAACGAATACGACTGCATTTACGCTCTTGCAGATTTGCACACAATCACGGTAAGACAGACTCCTGCCGTTATGCGTAAGAATATAATTGACGCTTATGCTTCAATTATGGCTTGCGGTATTGATGTTGAAAAAAGTCTTTTCTTCATTCAAAGTCATGTTCACACTCACGCAGAGCTTGCATGGGCGCTCAGCTGTTACACACAGTTCGGCGAGCTTTCAAGAATGACGCAGTTCAAGGACAAGTCTGCAAAGCACGCCGACAACATCAACGCAGGTCTTTTCACATATCCCGTACTCATGGCTGCCGACATTCTTCTCTATCAGGCTGACAAAGTGCCTGTCGGTGCAGACCAGAAACAGCACATTGAAATTACAAGAAACATTGCAGAGCGTTTTAACGGTATTTACGGCAATGTGTTCAAGATTCCGGACGGTTTCATTCCAAAGAACGGTGCAAGGGTTATGAGCCTTCAGGACCCAACAAGAAAGATGAGCAAATCCGATGAAAATGTCAACGGCTGTGTACATCTTCTTGATGCACCCGAGGTTATAATGAAGAAATTCAAGAGAGCCGTTACGGACAGCGAGGCAAAGGTTCGCTATGCGGAGGGCAAAGACGGCGTAAATAACCTTATGGCAATTTACAGCGCAGTTACAGGTCTTTCATACGAGCAGATTGAAAAGGATTTTGACGGCAAGGGCTACGGCGACTTCAAGACAGCTGTAGGCGAGGCAGTTGTTGAAGAACTTCGTCCGATTCGTGAACGCTACGAAAAGCTTGTTGCTGACAAGGCATACCTTGAAAGCTGTTACAGAAAAGCCGATGAAATTGCCCTTAAAATCAGCAGCCGCACAATGGGCAAGGTTATGAAGAAAATCGGGTTTATCTAATAAAAAAGGAACTCTGCCATGACAAAAATCGAAAGTAAAGCGATTGACTTTATAAAGAAAAACATTCTTCTGTTTTTACTCGTTGCGGTAACGATTATTGCAATTTTCCTCAGAGCCTGCGGAATGGATTTTCAAAGCGATGATTTCAACAGCTTTTTAAATCCCTGGTGGAGCATAATCAAGCTGAATGATTTTACGGGGCTTGCAACTCAGGTGGGTAACTACAACATTCCGTATCAAATCATAATCTATCTTACGACTCTTTTGCCGCTAAATGCTCTGTATGCGTACAAAATCGTATCAATAATATTCGATTTTGTACTTGCAATTTCAACCGCAATGCTTGTTTATTCGTTTGCAAAGAATAACCGACGGCTCAAAGCGATACTCACCTACTCAGCCGTACTTCTTTCGGCAACCGTTATTTTTAACTCATCGTTTTGGGCGCAATGCGATTCAATTTACACCTCGTTTATAATCCTTGCAATCCTGTTTTTGCACAAAGACAAGCCGATTGCATCGTTTGTGTTCATCGGCATTGCGTTTGCATTCAAGCTGCAAACCGTATTCATCATTCCCGTTCTGCTCTATTACTGGATTTCGACAAAGAAGATTTCGATTCTGCATTTCTTTATAATCCCTGCGGTTGATGTGATAATGTGCCTGCCTGCAATTATTATGGGTAGACCGTTTATCGATATCATCACAATATATGCGGAACAGACCGACTACGGAAAGCTTATTCAGATGAACTGTCCGAACTTTTACGCACTCATATGTGACGGAAACGATATTACATATTATTATCTGTTCAAGCAGTTTTCGGTCTTTCTGACAATTGCCGTACTCGGAATTATGATGTGCATTATCATCTATAAAAAGGTTGATTTGAAAAGCCTTGAAATTTTTCTTATGACAACAGCGTGGACTGTGTTTACCTGTATCATGTTCCTTTCGTCAATGCACGAACGCTACGGTTATCTGCTTGACATTATTTTAATTGTCTATGCGGCAGTAAGTGCAAAGCATTTGTGGATTCCGATTGTGTCAACGCTTATAAGCCTGAGAGGCTATTGCTACTATCTGTTCTCCTACGAGCTTATTAGCCTTAAATTTACGGCAATCATCTACACCGCACTTTATGTTTATATAACATTCTTGCTCGTAAAAACAATTTTCAGAGCAAAATCATCTGATAATGTTTTTGCAAAAACAATTTAAAATTAAACATATTTTAAATAACAAACAACCGCCAAAATCCATTATATCGGGTTTTGGCGGTTGTTATTTTTATTTATTCAATGATTTTTAATTTTTGCAAATACAACAGCAACAAGAAATGTGACAAATTCTGTAATTGGGAACGCAAGCCATATGCCTGTCATTTGAACAGCGCTGTTTAAAAGCCAAATTACGGGGACTAACAGCACGCCCTGTCGCAACAGTTGAACTACAACGCCGGGCATAATACTGTCTGTTGCCTGTTCATAGGTTGCAATCATTGCAGAAAAGCCGCTGAACACAAATCCGAGTGACATAATTCTCATTGCCGGCACTCCAAAAGCACACATTTCTTCCGACGCCGAAAACAAAAACAATATCTCTTTCGGGAAAATCAGCACCAAGAGCATACCGACAATCATCATAACAGTCGCAATAATTGTTCCGCTCTTATTTGCTTGTTTAAGGCGACCGTACTCTTTTGCTCTGTAATTAAACCGCATTATAGGCAAACAGCCTTGAATCAGTCCGTTCACCGTCATAAAAATCAACTGCTGAACCTTGAAATACGCTCCGAAAAACGCAACCGCCGTGTCAGAATATCGCACTAAAAACATATTTGCAAAATTCACGGTGAATGCTCCCAACGCATTCATAACAAACGAGGGCAATCCGTAGGAAAATATCAGCTTTATCATCTGCGGTTCAAGGCAGTTTTTAAACACCGGCTTAACCTTTTGTTTTGTAAGAAACAGCTGTATCAACGCAATGATTGTTGAAACAACATAGCCTAAAACCGTGGCAACTGCAGCTCCGACCACACCCATTTTCGGAAACGGACCTATACCGAAAATGAGCAAAGGGTCAAACACAAAATTGAATACAACACCTGCAATTTGAAACCACATCGGAGCAATCATATTACCTGTTGCCTGAAGTATTTTTTGAATTACAATATGCACCATATTTGGTATCTGCATAAAAACGCAGACGCTCATATACGCAATTCCGTATTCAAAAATCTCTTTGTTTTGCGTAAAAGCCGAATAATAGGGATTTATTATGAAAAGCGAAAGGAAATTTATCAGCACTCCGACAACTACCGAAATTACCACTCCGAGAGCCGCTGCAGAATTTGCCTTTTGCTGATTTTTCTGTCCCAAATAACCTGCAATCAAAACATTAACACCCACACCTATCCACACGGACAACGCATTCATAAGCGTTGTAATCGGGAATGCAAGCGATACTGCCGCAAGTGCCTGTTCATTTATACCCGCAACAAACATACTGTCAACAAGGTTGTATGAATACTGAAAGAACATTGAAATCAACGGCGGTGCCGACATTTGAATTATAAGTTTGTTGACAGGTTCATAAGCCATTTTGTTTTCCGTTTTAATACCCATATTAACACCCCTTGCGTAAAATAAAAATCGCCATACACCCATAATGAGTGTATGGCGAAAATAAGAATCACATCTTAGAAAAATCCATACCAATTTAGATTTATCATATCAATGAGTTAAGTATATCATACCTGTAAAAAATATTCAAGATTATCACCAAAAATTTACTTTTTGCTTTCAAGCCACATATCAAGGGCTTTTTCATAGACATCAATGCTTGTGATTCCGAGATTCATAATGAATGTGTGATATTCCTTTGCGTCAAAGCTTGAGCCAAGCTCGCTTTCGGTTGTTTCACGCATATCAATCATCTTGAGGTAGCCTACGGTATAGGGGAGAAAGTAACCCGGATTTGAACGGGCAAGGTCATACGCCTCTTTTGTTGCGGCTGTAACGCTCTCATCGTCAGCCGAACCGAGTGCCGTTGACATATACTCCTTGACTTTTTCATAATCCCAGCCGTTGTAGTTCACACCGACATCGACCATGGAATAGAGAATATAGCCGAGAATATCGTTTGCGTAGATAAGCTTCTTAATGCCCTCGCTTGTATCAAGGTAATCAAGCGTACATTTCGAGGCATACTGCGCCCAACCCTCGGTTGCGCCGATAAAGCTTAAAATTTTGCGTACATTCGGGATATCCTTGTTTGCATTTGATGCGGTAAACTGATAAAGATGACCGGGATAGCCTTCATGGGCAAGAGTTGTGTACATCTGAGTCATACCCTTATTTGCAAAGTCGGGGTTGATTTTGATGATATTAACGCTTGTATCGTCAATTCGTCCCTGAACATAGTACGCTCCCACATTGTCGCTCTTTGCGGAATCGCTCATATAATCTGCCGTGTAAGAGGTTGTAACGGGAGTCGGAAAGTCCTCCTCGATATTCTCAATCAAAAATTCAAGCACCTCATCGGCGTCCTTAAAGTCGGGTTTGTAGTCCTGAAATTTGCTCAAGTCATCCTGTGAAACATTGCCCATGCTCATTCCAACCTTTGTAAAGCTGTTTGTAAGGTAAGATTTAAGCTCCTCGGGAGTCATACTGCTGCTTGTTTTGTCTTTGACAATTGCCGAATAATACTTTTTGCCGATTTTGCCGTAACCGCAAAGACCTTCTTCGTTTTTGCCTGATTTTTTAAGACTTTCAAGTGCTGAATTTGCTGATTTCAAAGCAGGAATGTAGTATTCTTCAAAATACTTTTTATTGGTTTCGACAACAGTCTTTTTCTCGGAATCGCTAAGACCGAGTGACTTTATTCTCGACTCAAACTCGTCAACAAGCACGGACTTGTCATTCTTAATATGCTTTTCGCACTCGTCAATTGACTGCTGTGCAATATCTTCAGCCATAAAGTAACCGTCCTCAGCCTGTTTCCTTGTGAACTCAATGCACTCGTCCATATAGCGTTTTGTGTCCTTCAAAACAGCAAGGTAAAGGTCGGTATCATCCTTTTCATAGAAAGTAAACTCGGACAGGGTGGTAAAGAGGTTTGCAACAATTCCCGACTGCGGTGCAAATATACTCTGCAATTCTGTTGTACCCTCATATGAAAGCTGAATTTCAAAGTAGCTTTCAAGGGTGTCATATGTCTGCTTTTGAGAAGAAGTAAGTCCCGAACGGTCAAACTCCTCCAAATCCGTTTTTGCCTCTTTCAGTTCATCAAAGGATTCTTTTGTATCTTCATCGGACACATGACCGAGGGTATAGTCCTCCTCGTCATATTTCAGACCGTAGTCCGACGGATTTGAAATGTCAAAATGTGCAGTAAGAGCGTCATCCTCAAGTTCTTCCGAAAACAAATCGTCACAATATTTATCAAACTGAATTTGTGCATCCGTTTTGGTTGGCTCTGTGTCAGAGTCAAAGTCACAGGCACAGACAGAAAACGCCATAACGGCACACAACATAACAGCAAGCGTACCCTTGAGTGACTTTTTATTTATAATTTTCTTCATTTTGTCCTCCGTAAAGATTGTTGTTTACCAAAGTATAACATATTATCGTGCTGTTATTCAATGATTATTTTTCATTTTACCCTTTTCCGCAGTAACCACGGCAACGCTCAACAGGCATTGCCGTTCGTTTTCAACAATTGTTGAAAACTATGTGGAAAATGTGTATAATAATCAACCCTGCTCAATTGTATTTTTGTAAATTGTAACCATTTGTAATTATTTGTAATTTTCTCGGATAATTGAGCCAACAATATGCAAGAACCGTAAACTCGAATGGACGGATATTATCTGCCCGCCAAGTAAAGACGCAATATTTATGCTAAATACAAATTTGTATTAAGTC
>OIXU01000119.1_pt1 | contig 25861 bp, 14 predicted proteins | sample 1587921 | NCBI WGS metagenome assembly OIXU01 (sample SAMN03283238) | human gut metagenome | biome: human-associated habitat; material: feces | host: Homo sapiens | place: Peru | collected 2012
CAGATCACGTAAGAAGCACCACAATGATGATATCCGACGTTGTTATGCCGTCAAACGAGGGCAGAGGCTACGTTTTAAGACGTCTTTTGCGCCGTGCAGCACGCCACGGCAGATTGCTCGGTATTGACAGACCCTTCCTTTATGAGGTTGCCGAGACGGTTATTAAAGAGAACGATACAGCTTACCCAAGTCTTCTTGAAAAGCACGACTTTATCATAAATGTTATTAAAGCGGAGGAGGAAAACTTCGCAAAGACCATTGATACGGGGCTTAATATGCTCGAGGAAATGGTTAAAAACACCGACGGTAAGGTTATGAGCGGTGCCGATGCGTTTAAGCTCTCCGATACTTACGGTTTCCCGCTTGACCTTACAAAGGATGTCCTTGAGGAACGTGGTATGACCGTTGATGAGGAAAAGTTCAACGAGCTCCTTGCAAATCAAAAGGCTACTGCCCGTGCTGCCCGTAAGGATGCAGGCGCAGACGCTTGGAAGAACACAAGCGTAAAGATTGATGCTGAAAAGACTGTTTTCACAGGTTATACCGATTTCACCGCCGAAGCAAAGGTCCTTGCTCTTGTCAATGCAGACGGTGAACTTGTTGATATGCTCGGTGCAGGCGAAAAAGGTTCTGTTGTTCTTGACAAAACTCCGTTTTATGCAACATCAGGCGGTCAGGTTGCCGATACAGGTGTTATTATTGCCGACGGTGTTGAGTTTGATGTTGAAGACACTTCAAAGAATGCAGACGGCATCTATATCCACAGCGGTATGGTTAAAGAGGGTGTTGTTTCAGTCGGCAACACTGTAAATGCTCAAATTGACGCAGACAGAAGAAAGTCTGTTATGCGTAATCATACAGCGGCTCACTTGCTTCAAGCCGCACTTCGTGAGGTCCTCGGCACTCATGTTGAACAGGCTGGTCAGCTTGTAAATGACAAAGAGGTTCGTTTTGACTTCACTCACTTCAATCCGCTCACAACAGAAGAACTCAGTAGGGTTGAAGCTATTGTAAACAAAGAAATTCTTGCTTGTGCTCCTGTTTCTATGCAGGAAATGCCTATTGAAGAAGCAAAGAAGATGGGCGCTATGATGCTCTTTGGCGAAAAGTACGGCGATATCGTTCGTGTTGTAAAAGCCGGTGATGCTTCAACAGAATTCTGCGGCGGTACTCATGTTGCTTCAACAGGCGAACTCGGTCTTTTCAAGATTGTGTCCGAAGCATCTGTTGCCGCAGGTGTTCGCAGAATTGTTGCTCTCACAGGTACAGGCGTTCTCAATTATCTCAACGAGTGTGAGGACACCGTTAAGTTTGCTTCTGCAACATTCAAGTCTGCCGACAATGAAGTTAAGGATAGAATTACTGCTATCGTTGCCGAAAATAAGGCAAAGGATAAGGAAATTCAAAACCTTAACGCAGAAATGACAAAGCTCAAGAGTGCCGATATGTTCTCATCAGCTGTTGATGTTGACGGCCTTGAACTTTACACTGCAAAGGTAGAGGGCACAACTCCTGACGCACTTCGTTCTATGGGCGATGATGTCAAGACAAAGGGCGACAATGTTGTTGCCGTTCTTGCAGGCGTAAACGGCGATAAGGCTAACTTTGTTGCAGTTTGCGGCAAGGGTGCTATTGCCAAGGGCGTAAAGGCAGGCGACCTTGTTAAAGAAGTTGCAAAGATTGCAAACGGCGGCGGTGGCGGCCGTCCTGATTCTGCAATGGCAGGTGCAAAGGATATTACAAAGATTGACGAAGCACTTTCAAAGGCAGAAGAAATTGTAAAGTCATTAATAAAGTAAACAACATCACCCTCAATTGCAGTTTTTGTGATTGAGGGGATAAAAACTTTTGAATTGTAAAAGAATTTTCGGAGGCAAATTATGTGTGTTTTTTGCGAGATAATCAACGGCAATATACCGTCAACAAAGGTGTATGAGGATGATATGATGGTTGCATTCAAGGATCTCAATCCTGTTGCACCTGTTCATTTTCTCTGTGTTCCAAAGGAGCATATCGAAAGTGCAAATGCACTCAATGAGGAAAATGCAAAATATGTCAGCCATATATTTGCAAAAATCCCCGAGATTGCAAAGTCGCAGGGAATTGAGTCATACAGAATTATTAATAACTGCGGTTCTGATGCCGGTCAAACTGTTATGCACTTGCATTTTCATGTAATCGGCGGAACAGAGTTAGGGGAGAAGTTAATATGAAAAACACTTATACATTAAAAATCGGCGGAATTGAAAGAGAACTTCAAAAGTTCCCTGTGTCGGATAAAATGGACATTGCCGCATTCATCCTTTTCGGTGATGTTGAGCTTACAGAAGTTTGTGCAAGAGAACTTCTCAAAAAAGTTCCGGAGTTTGATTACATAGTAACTCCTGAGGCAAAGTCAATTCCTCTTGCATACGAAATGAGCCGTATGAGCGGCAAAAAGTACATTGTTATTCGTAAGGGCGTAAAGGTTTATATGGACCGCCCTGAAAAGGTTGTTGATGTTTCTCTCACCACTCAAAAAGAGCAGGCTCTTTACCTCGGTCACGAGGACGGCGATTTGCTCGACGGCAAGCGTGTTCTCATTGTTGATGATGTTGTGTCAACAGGCGGAAGCTTAAAGGCTGTTAAGGAACTTCTTGCAAAGTTCAATGCAAATGTTGTTGCTTCCTGCTTCCCGCTTGCAGAGGGCGATGCGGCAGACAGAGATGACATCATTTATCTTGAAAAATTGCCTCTTTTCTTTAAATAAAATATCCAAGGCTGTGATTGCAAATTTGCTTTCACAGTCTTTTAATTTTAACAAAAAACATTTGTCTTTTAAAGTTGTTGACATATGTCAAGATTGCATATATAATGTAGAAAAAAGCAGCTTTTATAAAGGAAGTGAAGTCTATGAAAAGAAGATTAATTGCAATGTTTTTGTCTATCTGTCTTGTGTTTTCGTTTATTCCTGTTTCAGTTCAGGCGGCATCAAAGCCTAACATTAAAATAGGTGATTATGTTCAAATGGGAAAGTACAACGGCAGTTCGATTTTGTGGCGTTGCGTAAGCATTGACGCTGACGGACCGCTTATGCTTGCAGACAAAATTGTTGACACTCTTGCATATGATGCAAAAACAAATGACAACAGCAATTCAAAATCACACAGCAGAAGCTATAAGCGTGACAGTTACGGTTCTAACTATTGGAAGGACAGCAATATGCGTTCTTGGCTTAATTCAACTGCAACTGCGGGCAAGGTTGACTGGCTTTGCGGAAATCCGCCAAAAGACGGATATGTCAGCGGAACAGGTGCTTATAATAACAAAGCAGGCTTTTTGAATGAATTTTCAAAGGCGGAAATTGCGGCTATGAAAACCGTCACACAGCGTTCTCTCGTTTCTCATCCCGAATATAACAAGGGTATTGTCGAGGGTGACGCAAATTCCGATTTGCTGTATTACACCGATATTTCGGAAGCGGTGGCAAATTACGACAGTTCGTATTTTGAAACTACAACCGAAAAGGTTTTTCTTCTTGATGTAAAGCAGGCAAATGCCGTGTGGAGAAATCTCAAAGGCTATTATGTTGCGTATAATAATGACGGTATGGCTTGGCCTTATTGGCTTCGCACTCCTGTAACCGATTGCAATCACGATATGCGTTATATCAGTTCATCGGGTCAGGTTGGCCGTTACGCTCCATGGTATTCGGATTTAGGCGTAAGACCGGCGTTTTATCTCGATTCCCAATATTTTGTTTCCGCTTCCGGCAACGGTTCGCAAAGCAATCCTTATGTCGGCTCTGCTCCGAGCAAGCAAGAGGATGACTATACAATTTCGGAACCTGCCGAGGACCCAAATCCCGATTGGAATGTCAGCACCGAGCAAAGCATTCAGCTCACCCTCGGCCCGTGGTATTCAAATGACGGAAAATATTCTAATCCTACCATCCCTGTTTATACCATCCAAAAAACACGCAGCGACACGGAAAATATGGTTGTTGTCGTTTGCGGCGAGGGATACACAAAAAGTCAGCAGGGCAAATTTATCAACGATGTCAAACGACTTTGGCAGGACGCTATGAAATATGAACCGTATCGCAGTTATGCCGACAGGTTCAATGTTTACGCTCTTTGCACAGCTTCCGAATCAACTTTTGACAATGGCGGAAGCACCTTCTTTGATGTTATACTTGACAAAAACACACCGCTTATATCCAATAATCTTCATGGCAGTATTTGTAAAAATCATATTTTTGAGAGATGTATCGGTCCTGAATTTATCGAGAAAATTCACGATGCTCATATCAAAAAAAAGTGTGATCCAAACACAATTCCGTCCGGTTCGGAATATGAGCCTTATTATTATGTTCACGATTATATTGCTCAGTTCGCTATGGTTGTAAACACAAAATCAGATTTCGGCGGTGCATATAACAACCGTGAATATGGCTTCCATTATTTTATTTCGCCATCAGACAGTTATCGTGCGTCAAAAACTTTTGCTCACGAGTTCGGACACGGTTTGCTTGGCCTTGGTGATGAATACAGCACCGGATATTTACTCGAGGATAAGGAACTTAAATCGCTCAATCTTTCTTCGGTTGAAGACCCTGAAAAGATAAAATGGCGACAGCTTTTAGGTTTCAGAAACACATATACCTGCCGTAATGAGTACGGCTCAAAAATGCTTGTGTCAAGCTATGAATGTATAATGAGAGATACAAACTATCAGTTCTGCGAAGTTTGCCGTTTGCAGGGCTTCAAGCGAATGTCACAGCTTGTTAATGATGTTGACCTCTATGTTGCTACTCCTGAAGTAAAGGAGTATACAGGTGCTTATTCAAAGCCGTCTGATTTTACCGACCTTGAAACAAGTTCGTATTATACATATACATATAATCGCAACGACCGTCTTTTGAGCGGCAACAGCAAAAACAGATTCAGCACTAATATGAACGGTAAAAAAATTGAGCTTCGCACGGTTATCCAAAATATTTCGGACAAGAAAGCCCGTCAACTTAAATTCAAAATGTGGATTAAACATTCCGACGGAAGCACAGCAACCGATTCGTCGGGCAATCCGCTTCAAACAACACAAACATTTGACATTCCTGTTTGGGATGACAAGCCGAACTTCTGGGCACTCGGTGCTTTGGACCATATCAAAAGCGATTTCAATTCGGGCTTGAAAAGTTGCTCTCTTATTTATCAAATTCCGTCAAATGCACAGCTTAAGAACGGCGACACTGTGGCATTTCAGGTGATTGACGAAAACGGAAATCTACTCGCCGATGACAATACCGAAACTCAGCGTTACACAACCGTTACAATCCAATATAAATTCGAGGACGGCTCTGAAATTCCAAACACTACCGGCGGAACATTTACTGTCCCATATGGCACAAAACTTGATTTGACCCCGGCAAAAACGCTTTATGATTACGAATTTGTAAAGGCTGACGGTTTGAACAAACCTATTGTTTCGGACGGCACGGTTGTTACATATTATTACAAAAATAAAAACGAAAATCACACTCATACATGGTCAGATTGGCACTACAACAACGATGCTGTTTATAATTCATCAAGCGATTATAAAGATGGCACACAGACTCGTACTTGCTCTGTTTGTGGTGAAAGCGAAACAAAAGAGGCACCGAATACGGCTCTTCTTCGCCGCAGAGGTAATGCACTGTCACTTGAAAGCAGTATTACACTTGCAACTTACATAACCAAAGATGTAGTAGATTATTATGACGAAGTGTATGCCGAGTTTACACGAAACGGTAAAATCGAAAAAGTTTATCCGTCAGATAAAACATTAACTTCAAACTCAACCGTTTATTGTATATTTGATTATACGGGCATTTCACCGCAGGCTTTAGGTGATAATGTGAGTATTATATTCTATGGCATAAAAGACGGTGTAAAATATAACGGTAATGCTTATAAATACAGTGCAACCGAATATATTAAATCAACTTTAAAATCGACAACTTCTGCAAAACTTAAAACCTTGCTTGTGGATTTAGTATATTACGGCGAGGCTTGTCAGGTATATCAGAATTATAAAACCGATAATTTGCTTACCGATATACTTACCGATGAGCAAAAAGCATTTCACAGTACGGGCGATTTGAATTTAACGAACATCAAGAATTCAAAGTACAGTTTGTGCGATAATAGGCTTGTAAAGTTCGGTACGGCATTAAGGCTGAATAACTCGGTTAAAATGGCAATAGCGATGAATATGACGAATGTTACACTTGAAGAACTTTCTCTTAAAGTGAAAAAAGGTTCAAGAACAATGACATATTCTTATTCAAAAAATCCTGAAAATTTTGGAAAGGGTAAAGACGGTTATTGGTATTTCTATTTTGACGGTGTTTATGCAAATCAAATGAGCGACGAAGTATTAATTACTGCATACAAAGGCAGTGAACAAGTCAGCTATACGCTCAAGTACAGTGTGGAATCTTATGCTGCAATTGTTACTGATGCAAAGATAAAAGCAGTTACAGACGCAATGATGCGTTACGGTAATTCCGCAAAAGCCTATGTAGGCAAATAATCAGTATATTTAGTAAAAAAGTAGGCTTATAATGAAAAAGCAATATATTAAGCCAGATTCAAATATAAAAAAGTTTAAAGTTGTTGATGTAGTTACAACATCATCGGGCGGCGATGAATCGATTGTTACTCTGCCGAACTGGGAAGATTAATTAAAAACAGGACTGTTTCGCTTTATGTGAGACAGTCCTGTTTTTATAATGACTTATAATTTTAGGTTTCTTTGCTTTTTTACAAGAACTTTTTTCTTAATATATAAATTAATAATAGTGTTGAAAAATTGCTGCTTTTCTTCAAGTAATAAAAAAATAATGTTAAACTAAACGACAAAACCCAACCAATTTATTATTTTTTTGTTGCGAAATTTGCTGTTACCAGCAAAAATATTTTTAGTAACAGGTAAGTAACATATTGCAAAATAGGAAAATATATGTAAAAATATTATGAATAATTAATTAACAAATCGGTCGGAGGAAAAACAATGAAACTTTGCAAAAAAATCATTAGTCTGATTTTGGCAGTACTTATGGCAACGAGTGCTTTAACCGTTGTCGATTTTTCAGCGTACGCAGCTGACAACAGTGATATGAATAGAGCAACATGGATTTCTAAACTCGTGGATGTTTTTGATATGACTGTTGAAAAAAACAATTATCCGGATAACTATTTTTCTGATATAGACGAATCTTCAAAATATTATCGTGATATTATGATTGCTACAGAGTTTGGTTTGTTAGATATTGAAGCCGGTTCGCCAGTTAACCCTGAAGGATTGGTTACTCGAGAATTTGCAGCACATACTCTTAACTTTTGTTTAGGCTTTTCGCTGGATGCTCCATATACCGATAATGAAAATTCAAATGATGGATATTCTTATTCATTTTCGGATACTTCTAAGTGTACTTATCCTATTGATGATCAAGTAGCAATTAATAGAAACTGGTTTGATTTGGATGAAAATAATAATTTTAATCCTGATGCAAGACTCACTGATTTAGAATGTAATTTTATGATTGCAGATGCCGAAAGCGTTTTAAAAAAAGATACAGTAGATGAGAGTCATACCGATAAATATGAATTTGCTGATTATGTTAAAGTGATTCCAAACGGAACAATTCTAACGGTAGATAATAATTATAATATTGTTGTTTTAAATTGTCCAATTGATATTTTTGATAACGATATTGTTGCGGTATTTTTAAATGATATGCCGATTGTTAGAAAAGTTGTTTCGGTTGAAGTTAAAAATAATGTAACTAAAATTAAATCATCGGAAGTTGATACAGATGGTGCGATAGTTAATGTCGACATGGAAAATTCTACAAATATTGATGTGTCAAATTTTGTTCCTGTAGAAGGACTCGAAGTAGTTAAAGAAAATAAAGAAACAAGAGATGTTGCATTTTCCGATAAAGAAATTAGTTTAGATGGTAGTGTTGATATAAATGGAGTATCTGTTAAACTTACTGCTAAAATATCTAATATTGGATTGAACACAAAGGTCAATAGCCAAAATAAGGAATGCATGGCTGTTTTGTCGTATAATGCAGAATTGAAATTTGATACTTCTGTTAAGGCACAAGATGTTTCTGTTCTTCTTGGGGGTGTTGAAGCAAAAGGTATAGGTGAAGTTGGAATATATTTAAATGTAAATTTAAATGGAAACGCTTCAATTTCTCAAAAATTTAAATGTGCTGCAGGTTTTTCATATTCATTAAGTGACGGCTTAAGAGATGTTTATTCTTTTCAAAAAGAAGAATTTACCTTTAATTTGCAGGTTTCCGGTTCAGTAGGTCTTAAAGCAAAAGCGGGAATTGACACAATAATATTAAAAGCGGAAATATATGCTTCTGTTGGATTTAAGGGTAATGTAACAAATTTATATTCCGATAAAGGATTGCCAAGAATGTGTACAACCATTGAAGCTTATTTATATTTGGATTTGGGCTATTCTTTTAGTGTAAATTTGTTACTTGTTAAGTTTGAAAATAAAGGCAGTAAAAGTATTTTTAAATTGGACAATAGTCCTATAAGAATTTATTTTCATTTAGAGGATGGATATTTTGTTGATAAGTGTTCAAAAGGCACAAAATTTAATTATTTAACATCTAAAGATTCAACAATTGCGGGAGTTAATACAGAATATTTTGCAAATCTTTCAAAAGAAAAGGAATTTTTACTTACTTATCAAATTGATGTTTCTGATTTGAAATATACTGTTGTTAATAATAAGGTAACTATCTTAGCTTATACAGGCTATGAAGGTAAATACAGAAGTGCTGCCATTCCGTCTGAAATTAACGGAAAAAAAGTAACAAAAATTGCAAAAAATGCCTTTAAAAATAGTGGATTGACGAGTGTAACTATTCCTAAGACGGTTGAAATATTAGAGGACTATTCATTTTATGGATTAAATTCGTTAGAAAAAATCGTTATATTAAATGACAATATTAAAATAGGTAATCATGTTTTTGATTGGCAAATGGGAACGGCAGATCAAACTGTAGGAAATGTTCCTGTTTATTGTAATATGAATTCTAATGCATATGAATTTAGTCAAAATAGTAAAGGCTTCCGTTATCATTCTTTAGCTTGGGATGGTACTACAGTTTGGGGCGTAGCTTCAAAAAATAATATTTATCATATATATACAGCTCAAGAATTAGCCTATATTTCAGCAATTGTAAAAAATGGTTATGATTTAAATAATTGTGAAATACAAATTGAAGCAAATATAGATTTAAATAGTTTTGAGTGGTATCCAATAGGTACATTTAAAAATCCATATAGGGGATCATTTAATGGTAAAGGGAATACTGTAAAAAATATCAGACCTAAAATTCTTGGCATTGAAAAGGATAGCCAGATTTCTAATAGTACAGGTTTGTTTGGATATATAGAACCGTCAAAAAATGTATCTTTTAAAAATATTAACATTACTCAAACAGTTCTTTGTGGTCATGATAGTAGCTGGAATGGCTTTTATGTTGGTGGGTTAATTGGTTCAATAAATGCAAATAATGTTGATGTTGATATTAGCAACATTGAATATCTTTGTAATGTTGCTCAAGGAAATAATTGGAGTTTTGATCCTGTTTATCAAGGTGGTATTATAGGGTATATTAAATCTTTAAATAAATCAAACATTAATATTTATAATTGTATTAATAAGGGTTATATATCTTCAAGTAGTTATGCCGGCGGAACATGTTGTGGAGGTATTGTTGCTGTAACAAATTTGTCAGATAATACTTTTTTAAACTTATATCAATGTGCGAGCACAAAAGATATTTGGTCCAACGAATCAGTTGCTTATGATGTTTCTTATTCTGGTGGAATTATAGCAAAGGCTAGTGGCGGAAATTATATTTTTAAAGAATGTGCTACTGAAGGTTATGTTTATGATCGCGGTAATGGAAGTATTGCTAAAACCGGTGCACTCGTGGCAGAAATAAATCCAAGATCTATTAAAGTGGAAAATTGTGAGTTTTTTTCACATATATGGGGTGAATCAAATCAAGCTTCAGGAATGATCGGTTATCTTAATACAAGCAATATAGACAATAGTAAAAGTTATATAAAGAATAGTTATATATCTGCATATGTTCAAGGTGGCGGAACAGGTGCTATTTTATGTTGCAGCAATAAAGATTCGTTTAATTTACCGATTATAAACACATATTTTAATAATGATACTTCAAAACTAAGATATTTTGTCTCTTGTTTGACCGGCGGCGGATTCTTTTATAATACAGATGGTGTTGAAGAAAAAGAATGGTGTGTAAATTCTTCATTTAAAACCGGTAACGAATTAAAAACAAATCACGCATTATATGATGAGTGGGATTTTGTTAATGTTTGGAAATATGACGAAAGCGGTTATCCGATATTAAAGTGTTTTGAAAACATTACTCCTTGCAGTGAACATAATTATATAAATAAAATAGTTTCACCAACCTGTACAGCAAAAGGATATACAACACACACATGTAGTAAATGCGAATATACATATAATGACACTTATGTTGATGCATTAGGACATGATTATAGTGTGTATTCTAAAACTGTTGCTCCTACTTGTACAGAAAAAGGCTATGATGTATATAATTGCTCAAGGGGAGATGATTGGACAAAGTATAATTTAGTGCCTGCATTAGGTCATAACTATTCTGAAAATGCAACGGGACATAAAGATCCTACTTGTACAGATAAAGGGTATGATGAGTATACATGTTCAAGATGTAATAATATTGAAAAACGCAATTATGTTGACGCTTTAGGTCATGCTTATTCAGAAAAGCCTACTGCCCATAAAGACCCAACTTGCAACAGCAAAGGTTATGATGAGTATACCTGTTCGAGATGTAACGGAACAAAGCGAGATGAAATAGCGGCTCTTGACGGCAGCGCACTCACATCGGCACTTGATAATGCTAAAAAGAAAATGGAATCGGGCGTATTTACCGATGAATCTGTTTCGGCTTGCCAAAAGATTTGTGACAAATATCAAAATGCTGTGAATGAATTTCACTCGCAAGCCGAGGTTGATAATGCAACTGCCGAAGTAACTTCTGCATATGAAAATCTTGTGCTTAAAGACATCGTAACAGGCACACTTGATAACGGTATGACATGGACATTTACAAAAGACGGCGCAAAGCTCAGCTTTGCGGGTGAGGGCGAAGTGCCAAAGTTTGAATCGGGTACTGCACCGTGGAATCTTTGTGGAAATATTGAAACCTTGGAATTTGGTGAGGGCATAACATCAATAGCAGGATATGCGTTTACTAATTATACTACAGTTAAAAAAATCAACTTCCCTTCAACTCTGACGACAATTAATATTCGTGCGTTTGAATACTGTTATGCTGTTGAGGAATTGGTAATTCCGGATTCGGTAACATTTATAGGTTATGGTACTTTTGCAAGCTTAACATCTCTTAAAAGGGTGACCGTACCGGCATCTGTGGGATATGCTTCTTATGCTTTTGAGCATGATGAACAGGTTGAAAAAATTATTATTACTCCGGGTGTTGACGGAATTATGCCGGAATGTACAAGTACTAATAATGCAACTTTTCCTTTTGTTTCAAGTTTAAAATATACCGGTGCATTCGGTCCGTGGCGTAATGCAAACAATGCAGTTGTTGACATCCGCTACGGTGTAAAGAGTATCGGCAAAAATACATTTTACGGTGCAAGAATTTTACGATTATCAGTTGTAGCCAGCGTTAAAGAAATCGGCTACCAGGCTTTAAAAACAAGCTCAAATACCGATGTGTATGTTTATAACAAAGATTGCGTTATTGACGAAACGAACACAAATCTTTCAAATGTAAACATTATGATTAAGAATATCAATAATGAGTTTGTAAAGAAAGAGCACACTCATGTTTGGTCGTGGAAATATAATAACAACGCTGTGTACAATTCCAGCACAGATTACACCGATGGCACGGCAACACGCACCTGTTCCGCTTGCGGCAAAAGCGAAACAAAAACGATTGCCGGCACAGGCTTGCTTCGTGCAAATACAATGAATGTTTTGCTCGATTCCAATGTTTCGGTCAATGTCGGTATCAACAATTCAAGAATGGCACCGTTTAAGTCGGTTTTCTTCAAATTTGAGGTTGGCGGCGAAAGCTATGATGTAAGCGATATATCGGAACTTTCAAATTCCACACGCACTTGCTATGCGTTTGATAAAGTTTCACCGGATAAGTTTGCCGATGAGATTACAATCACTCCGTACGGTGTAACTTCCGACGGAATCGAGTGTAAGGGTCACCCGGTAACATATTCAATCAAAAATTATTGCTATACTCAACTTAACAAAACCCCGAGCCAAAACCTCAAATCGCTTCTTGTAGAACTCCTTTACTACGGTGAAGAGTACCAGAAATACAGAGGATACAATACCGACAATCTTGTAACTTCGGACCTTACGGATGAGCAAAAGAAGCTCCACACAACCGATACTTTGGATTACAGAAATGTCACAAATTCAAAATATCAGCTTAATCCTAACGGAACTGCTAAAAATGAAGTGAATTTCAAGTCCGCTTCTATGCTTCTCGAGGGCAAAGTTATTCCGAGAATTAAGGTTGAAATTTCAAGCTCTACAAGCATAAACGATTATACATTCCGTTGGACTGTTAACGGTCAAAATACCGAATTTACTTATGCCGAACATCCGGATTGGTTTACTCAAACAAACGGCTCGGCAAGCGACAAGAGAGCGTACTATGTTGATTGCACAGTTCTCAAAGCAGATCAGTTCTCAATACCGTTTTATCTGACTGTGTTTAAAAACGGTACGCAGGTGTCAAATGTGCTTCAATACAGTGTTGAATCTTATGCAACGGGCTCAACGGTAAAGAATAATGTCAAGCTCAAATCACTTGTTGACCAAATGCTCCGCTACGGCAGAGCCGAAAAAATCCGATTGGGACAATCCGTTTGATTAATATTTTAACCGCATTTTGCATTTGCAGAATGCGGTTAAATTTGTCGATGAACTTGCGATATTTTGGCACTTCTTATTAATTTACTGCTGTAGTAAAGTTTTTCTTGACACGAACGTTCTGATATGTTATAGTAATAACAATTTAACTGTCAAATATTTACTTTAATTTACGAAAGGAGGCGGACAGAATGAAGATGAGATATTATTCAAGACCCTATTATTATGCTAAATCAAAATATGTCCTTTGCATCGGTCCGTCCGCTTGCAGAGGCTTTTCGGAGCCGTAAATTAATTTTGTATCAATGATATTATAAAATTATGCCGTCGGTTTTCCGACGGTATTTTTTTGTTTGGAGAGGAGAAACAATGAGGTTTATTCAGATTGACAAGGAGCAGCAAAATGTTCCTGTGGTTAAAAATGTTATCTATGCCATAAAACTGTGCTGGCAAGCAGATAAAAAACTGCTTATCGGCTACCTTATGCAAGAGGGAATGTTTTGCGTGTTTTCGTTCTTTATCAGGAATGTTTTGTTCTTGAAAATCTTGCTTGAGATTATCACCGGAAATCGTGATTTTGCCACATATGTGCGTGCACTTTTGGCTTTTGCCGCCGTGTCGGTATTGTGCAAAGTTGTCAGCTTTTGGGGTATGAAATTGGAAAAACGGGCAACAAAAAACATCCTAAAAGTGCTCAATAACAAAGTGTTTGACAAAGCACAATCGCTTGATATAGCCTGTTACGAGGACCCTGCTTTTTATGACAAATATCAGCGTGCAACCCTTGTTTTGACATCGGGATATTTTGATATTATTTGCTATGATTTGGCAAGCATTATTGCCGAAATTACATCCGTAATTTGTGTGTTTGCAACGATTTCCGCAATTAATCCCGTATATCTTTTGTTCCTTGTGCCTGTGTTTTTGGTGTTTGTTATCGAAACGGCAAAGAGCAAATATGTTTACAAGCGTGATATGGAAATGACAACGAATAACCGCATAAAAGCCTATGTTCAACGCACCGTTTTTTTGCGTGAATATTCAAAGGATATGCGCACATCAAATATATTTGCCGTGCTGATGAAAAGGTTTGAAGCGGCGATTGAGTCAAATATTGTAATTCTTAAAAAGTACGGTGTCGGTCTGTTCCTATACAGTATGATAAGTTCGCTTTTTGAGGAATTTATTCCGATTATCGGCAGTTATCTTTATGCCGGATATGAATTTGTTGTCAAGGGTAATTTGACTGTTTCGGGTTTCAGCGTTGTGTTGTCGTCAATAAATTCCGTGCGTGATGTAACGCTTGATATTACACAGTGCTTTGACGAAATGAACCAAATGGCTCTGTATTTCCAAAATCTGCGTGAGTTCTTTGAATATGAACCTGCCGTTACTTCGGGTACTAAAACGCCGAAATCGTTTGAAAGCCTTGAATTTAAAAATGTCAGTTTCAAATATCCGAGTGCAGACAAATATTCACTTCAAAATATTAATTTCAAACTTACAAAAGGCGAAACGCTTGCCGTTGTGGGCATCAACGGTGCCGGCAAGTCCACGCTTTTAAAATTGATGCTCCGATTTTATGACGCAACCGAGGGCGAGATTTTGTATAACGGCGTAAATATTAAGGAATACGAGCTTGAACCTTACAGAAATGCTTTTGCAACGGTGTTTCAGGATTATAAGAATTTTGCCGTTTCCGTGTTTGAAAATGTTATGTGCCGTCCTTGTACGGATGAGGACAAGGTTTTTGCCGAAAATGCTCTTAAAAACAGCGGTGCATGGAAGAAGATCAACACATTTGCCAACGGCGGCGATACGGTTCTTACCCGAGAGTTTGACGAAAACGGTGCAGGCCTTTCGGGCGGTGAAAATCAAAAAGTTTCAACGGCAAGGTTGTTTGCCCGTGATTTTGATGTTGCTGTTCTTGATGAGCCGAGCTCCGCACTCGACCCGATCGCCGAAAGCGAAATGTACGACAATTTGACCCGTGTAACAAAAGACAAAACCGTTGTGTACATTTCTCACAGGCTTTCAAGTGCCGCTATGGCAGACAGAATTATTGTGCTTGATAACGGTAATATTATTGAAAGCGGAACGCATACCGACCTTATGGCAAACGGCGGAATGTACAGCGAGATGTTTACGCTTCAGGCTTCAAATTACAACAAGGAGGCGATTGAAAATGAATAAGAAAAAAGAAAAAACAGAACATTCGCTTATTTCAAATATGCTGTTTTTCATCAAACTTATGTTCAAGGCTTCGCCGCTCCTCGTTATCGGTGAATTTGTGTGGGGAATTCTTGAAAATGTGCCAAACAGTCTTATCGGCGTGATCGGTGTAAAGTACATCATTGATGTTATGACTTCGGGCGAAAGGCTCAATCGCATTTTTTGGGCAATCGGAGTTATTGCACTTGTCATTATCTTGAGCCGTTTGCTTTCGTGGCTTTTCCGTGAATTTTTGTGGAATGTCGAAAAGGAAAAGTGCTACTATGCTCTTAATAAAACTCTGTACGAAAAGGCAAAATCGCTTGACCTTGAATCGTATGACAATCCCGAATTTTACAACAGCTTTATTTTAACTATTGAGTCATCGAGCGATAATATTCAAACTCTCTTGGGGCTTGTCCGCAATTATTTCGGCAATGCCGTGTCGCTCATCACAATATCGGGAGTGCTTCTCACCATCGACCCTTGGTGTTTGGTGATTGTGCTTTTGCCTATTGCGATATTTATGCCGTTGTCAAAGGTTATCGGCAATCTTCAAACTCAGCGACAGATTGAAAACACAAAATATCACCGCAGAAGCGACTATTTTCAGCGTATTTTCTACTTGCAGGATTATGCCAAAGAGGTTAGGATGAACAACATTCATCCGCTTCTTATCGACCGTTACAACGATGCCGCCGATGATGTTATCAATAATCAGGATAAGTATTGGACAAAGATTTCACGCCTTTACTGTGTGCAGGAAATAGGCGTGCAGATTATAGGTTCTATGCTTGCTCTTCCGATGTATCTCGGCTATCTTGTTATGGTCAAAAAAAGCGTGTCGGCAGGCGATTTTGTGGCAACATTCAACGGTGCATATTCAATCGCCATGAGCGTAAATTTCCTTACCGTATGGGCGATTGCAAGGTTTGAAGAGCGTGCAAAAATTATCGAAAAGTTCAGAGGTTTCCTCAAAGCCGATCATAAAATCAAAGACGGCGAAGATGTTGCTGTTTGCGGCGAACCTAAAACGATTGAACTCAAAAATGTGTCGTTCACATATCCGGGCAATGACAAGCCAACACTTAAAAATATTAACCTGATTATTCATCCAAAAGAGAAAATTGCTCTTGTCGGATATAACGGTGCGGGAAAAACAACCTTGACAAACCTACTGCTTCGATTGTATGATGTAACAGAGGGTCAAATTTTGATTGACGGCGAGGATATTCGCTCTGTGAATGTTCAGTCACATAGGGACAGATTTTCGGCTGTCTTTCAAGATTTTCAGATTTTCTCTGCTTCTCTCGGCGAAAATGTGGCGCTTGATGTTGATTATGACAAGGGAAGGGTTTTGTCCTCATTGTCGCACAGCGGATTTGATAAAAAATTGAAGAACTCAACCGAAACCGAACTTCTCCGTGAGTTTGATGACAACGGTGCAATGCTGTCGGGCGGTGAGAGCCAAAAGGTAGCCGTTGCAAGAACATTTTATAAAAATTGTCCTTATGCAATACTTGACGAGCCGTCGGCAAATCTTGACCCGGTTGCCGAGCATAATCTCAATCAGGCTATGATTGAAGCGTCGGATGACAAAACCGTGATTTTTATTTCGCACAGGTTGTCTACCACTGTTAATGCAGATAAAATTTATGTTATGGAAAACGGCGAAATTATTGAGCAGGGAAGCCATGAAGAATTGATGAACCAAGGCGGAACATATGCGTATATGTTCAATCTTCAAGCCGATAAATATTACCCGGAGGGATAAAATGCCAAAACGCAAAAAATCAAAGTTACCGCTGATATTATTTATTATACTGATTGTAATTATAGTTGGAGCTGCTGCCATGTATTTTTACACGCAGATAAACAATGATATTTTGGGTAAAAATCAATCGGATGATACCTACACTCTTGTAATTGAAAAGAAAGACTTTGAGTACGAAGTCGGTCAAAAACTTGCCAACAACAAAATTGTTTGCTCCGATGTTGTGTGGACAAATTGGATGAGCAACCACTATCCTGATTTTGAATATACCAACGGCGAGTATAATATGACCGCTTCGATGAGTTATGAGGAAATTGCCGAAAAATTGCAAAATCCCGATATTTCTCACAAGGCGGTAAAGGTTTGCATTCCTGAGGGCACAAATGCTATGCAGATTGCCGATATTTTGGAAGAAAACGGAATTTGCAAGGCTGCGGATTTTCTTGAAGTTTGCAAGTCAACCGACGGATTTGATTACGATTTCCTTAAAACCGTTCCGGATTCGGATTTGATTGCATACAAACTGGAGGGCTTTTTGTTCCCGGCAACCTATGATTTTGCTATGAACAGCGAGCCGAGGGACATTGCCGAACAAATGCTTGATGCCTTTGATTATCGCATAACCGATGATATGGAAAAGTTCTGTCAAGATAACGATATGACTATGTATGACCTTATCACTCTTGCGTCTGTTGTACAGGAGGAAGCACTCGGTCAAAGTTCCGCAAAGAACATTGCTTCGGTCTTTATGAACAGACTTAAAAAAGGTTCAAAACTTCAGTCGGATGTAACATATTTTTATGCCCGTGACTTGCGTGATGACTACGGATTTTCGCAAAAAGTATACGATGCGTATTATACCTATCGTTGCCCGGGACTCCCGGCAGGACCTATTTCAAACAGCGGCTCCGATATAATCGATGCCGTAGTAAATTATCCTAAAACCGACTATTTGTATTTCTTTTCCGATTTGCAACAGGAATTCCATTTTGCAAAGGATTATGATGAGTTTGTTGCTCTCCAAAAGAAATATCCTTGGAAGTAATAAAATAATATGGTTTAGGCTATCTGCACAAAGCGGATAGCCTTTTTTTGTTAAACATTATCCCTATAATAATGAAAAAATCTGTGGTAAAATGATTATGTATAATTTTGCAACAAGGTTTGGTGATATATATGAAAAAGTTGGGAAAGAGGTATTTGTCGCTGATACTCAGTGTTGTGCTTTGCTTCACAACATTTATGTCGGTTATGGTTATAGATGCGGCAGATTATAAGGTACCCGGTCCAAAACTTACATATTCTTTTGATAAAGCAAGCGGCACCCTTACTGTTTCGGGTACAGGTGATATGTATGATTTTTGGGATAGTGCTTTAAGAGGCAGAGTGCCTTGGAATAATATTAAAGACAGTATAAAAAAAGTTGTTATCAACGAAGGCGTTACAGGAATCGGTCAATATGCTTTTTATAATTGCTCAAATCTTACTTCCGTATCACTTCCGTCAACGGTTAAAGAAATCAGAGGCTCCGGTGTTACAGGCGGATATCTTGGCAATAACGGAGTTTCTTACGGTGCTTTTCGTGATTGCGTTTCACTCACCGATATTAATTTCCCTAAGGGTTTGCAAAAAATAGGTATAGCCGCATTCCGTGGATGTATTGCACTTAAAAAGGTGACATTTCCCGACAGCCTTAAAACATTCGGTGCAGGTGCATTTGTCGGTTGTTCGGGTATCAGTGAAGTAACATTCGGCAGCGGTACAACCGAGCTTTCCACAGAGTGTTTTTACAATTGCTCAAATCTTGCAACCATTAACTGGGGACCAAGTATAAATACCATTAATAAGTGGGCATTTTACGGTACAAGACTCACGGAAGTTAATTTGCCGAACCAAATTGAATCAATTGATGAGCGTGCGTTTGGTGACTGTTATCATCTTTATGACGCTTATATTTACAACAGAAAATGTTCTATAACAAACCTTGCTTTTGACAATAAAGGACTTACAGACACTCAACAATTCAATGTTCACGGCTATACAGGCTCAACTGCCGAAACATTTGCAAAAAACAGAGGTTATACTTTTGTTGCACTTGATGTCTGCAAGCACGAGCATACACATATCAATGTCATCAAAGCCGCAACCTGCACAGAGGACGGCTTGCAGGAAACATATTGTGATGATTGTAACACGGTTATCGTTCCTGATACAGTTATTCCGGCAACCGGTCACGATTATGAGGTTACTTCAACTTCGGATGATACCAAGGTTGACGGACATCTTCGTCAGTACGAAAAGTGTAAAACCTGCGGATATGAAAATGTTGTTCTCACTCATGTTGAAGCCGAGGACAGCGGAACCGTCAACAAAAAATATGTTTGGGTAAAGGGCTATTACGATTATGATTGCAACGCCACCTGCACGCAGCCGGGTTGGGAAAAGTATACCTGTACCGTTGAGGGTTGCGGTGTAACACAGAGAAATGTCGTTCAAAAAGCCGGTCATACCGTAGACAAATGGACTGTTACAAAACAGCCTACCTGCGTTGAAGAAGGCACAAGAACAGGTCATTGCTCAGTTTGTGACAAGGATGTAACCGAAACTATTGAAAAAACAGGTCATACCATTGATGCGGAACATCCTATAAAAACAGAAGACAAAACCGAAACAGACGGTCATATTTACAAAACTTATGCCTGCTCTGTTTGCGGTCAACAAACTACGCAAACAACTCATACCGCTTGGGTAGAGGGTCAGTATACTCCTACAATTGTTGCAAAAGTTACATGCACAACAGACGGTGTGGAGCGTGACAAGTGCGATATTTGTGACGAAACAAGAACTGTCACAATTCCGTCAAAGGGCGAGCATACTTGGAAAGCTACCGAAACAATCGAGCCTACTTGTACAACAAAAGGTCAAACAAATTACACTTGTACCGTTTGCGGTGCCACAAAGCGTGATAATGTTGTGGATGCACTCGGTCACGATTATGTTGAACAAAAGGATTTGACTGTTGCCGCAACCTGTACCGAAACCGGTTCAAAAACATACAAGTGCTCTCGTTGCTCCGCTACAAAAACAGATGTGATTGACGCAAAAGGACATTTTGCAAAACAAGGTACAAGGGTTATTTTAAAAGAAGCCGATTGTGAAAATGACGGTGCAGGTCACGCTACCTGTCGTCGTTGCGGCGAAGAATACGATTATGTAATCAAAGCACTCGGACATGATTATCAAAACGATGAGGTTGAGCTTGCAGATCAACCGGGTCATGTGCTTTCAACTCCTATTTGTACCCGTTGCGGACAAAAGCAAAATGCCGAGATTGTGCACAAAGAGTGGATTGAAGGCTATTACACTCACAGAGTTATCACGGAAGGAACTTGTTTAACCGGCGAAATTTATGTTGATACCTGTACATTGTGTAAAAAAACTTCGGGCAATGTTCAGGGCTCTCCTCTCGGTCATGAGTACAAAGCCTTGCGTGTTTATGAGGGAACTGCCTCCACTACAGTCGGAAATAAATTGACAGTAGAGCCTTACAGCATAATTTATACATGTAAGCACTGCGGTGACATCGATGCCCAAACCGGTAAACAGCTTTTCTATTGGTGGGATAATTATTACTACAATAAAGATTCTATGGATAGAACAAGGCTAAATTATTCCTCGTATATGGATGCAAATGCCGACGGAATTATAAACGCAAAGGATTATGCTTTGCTTTATAACCTTAACAAAAAATACCTAAAATATAAGGAAGAACAGAAAAACAAAACCGAAGAATCAGCAGGTAATAATCAATGATTTTTCAGCCGTGAGAAACATGAGTTTTTCACGGCTTTTTTCAATGTAACACATTTGTAATTATTAAATTTTGTTTATTTTCTTTACTTTAAGAGTAATTTATATTATTATATATTATGAAATTATGCATAACGGAGGATTTTTTATATGGGTATAGCATATAAAAGAATTTTGTTAAAACTCAGCGGCGAGGTACTTGCAGGCGCCGCAGGCAAGGGTATTGATAATGATACCGTAATCAGCATTTGCAAGGCTGTTAAAAAAGTTGCAGATGAGGGCGTTGAGGTTGCCATCGTTGTCGGCGGCGGTAACTTTTGGAGAGGCAGAACAAGCGAGCATATGGACCGTGCAAGAGCAGACCATATCGGTATGCTTGCAACAGCCATGAACTCTTTGGCTCTTTGCGATGCTTTGGAACAGCTCGGTGCGGATGTAAGAGTGCAAACCGCTATTGAGATGCGTCAAATTGCAGAGCCGTATATTCGCAACAAGGCTATTCGTCATTTTGAAAAGGGCAGAATAGTTATTTTCGGTTGCGGCACAGGTTCGCCGTTTTTCTCAACCGATACTGCCGCTGCTCTTCGCAGCGTTGAAATCAATGCCGATGCACTTCTCAAGGCAACAAATGTTGACGGCGTTTATGATAAGGACCCTAACAAGTTTGACGATGCCGTTAAGTTTGACAATGTTACCTTCCAAGAGGTTATTACCCGTGACCTTAAGGTTATGGATTCAACGGCGTTTTCACTTTGTAAGGATAACGATATGCCTATTATCGTTTTCAATCTCAATGATCCCGAAAATATTATGCGTGTTGTATCGGGTGAAAAAATCGGCACAACAGTCAGCAACAATCAATAATTAACACATAAGAGAGGTTTTTACTATGGATACAATTTTTGCACAAACAACCGAGAGAATGGAAAAATGTCTTGACTCTCTCGACAGAGATTTTTCAACAATCAGAGCCGGCAGAGCAAACCCAAATGTTCTCAACAATGTTATGGTTGACTACTACGGCACACCTACAAAAATCGACCAAATGGCGGCTGTTTCGGTTCCTGAACCGAGAATGCTTGTAATTCAGCCTTGGGACGCTTCAATGCTTAAAGAAATCGAAAAGGCAATCAATGTTGCCGAAATCGGTATCAACCCTCAAAACGACGGCAAGGTTATCCGCCTTACATTCCCTCAGCTTACAGAGGAACACAGAAAAACTCTTGTAAAGGATGTATCAAAGCGTGGCGAGGAAGCAAAGGTAGCCGTTCGTAATGTTCGCCGTGATTCTATGGATGATGTTAAGAAGCTCAAGAAAGCAAATGAAATCACCGAGGATGAACAAAAAGACGGTGAAAAGAAGCTTCAGGATGTTACTGATAAGTACATCAAGAAGGTAGAAGAAATGACAAAGAAGAAAGAGGACGAAATTCTTTCTATCTGATTTTATTTTTGATTATGTTTGGGCGATGCTTATGCTTCGCCCTATAACACTTTTTTAAGGAGAGAAAAAATGGCTCTTTTTTCAAAAAAAGAAAACAGTACCACTCTTGAAAGGCCGCATTTTGATGTTCTTCCCGAGCATGTCGGCATCATTATGGACGGCAACGGCAGATGGGCAAAAAAGCGTGGACTTCCTCGCACGGCAGGTCATAAAGAAGGTGCCGAAACATTCCGCACAATATCAAAGGAATGTGGCAGACTTGGTATAAAATCAGCCACTTTTTATGCTTTTTCAACCGAAAATTGGAAGAGACCTAAGGAAGAAGTGGATGCTATTATGCGACTTTTCAAACAATATCTTCTTGAAGCAAAGGAAGATATTACAGCCGCAGATAATAACAAACTTCGCTTTATCGGGCTTAAAGACGGCATTCCGGATGATATTCTCACTCTTATGGAAGAAGCCGAGGAAGATACAAAAAACAATACCGGCTGTGACATTGCTCTTGCCGTTAATTACGGCGGCAGAGAAGAAATTGTAAATGCCGTTAACAAACTTATTGCCGACGGTAAAACGGAAATTACCGAGGAAGATATAAGCCAAAACGTTTATACCGTGCCGGATTGTGATTTGATTATTCGTCCGTCGGGCGAGCAAAGACTTTCAAATTTCTTGCTTTGGCAGGCGGCTTACAGTGAGTTTTGGTACAGTGATGTTATGTGGCCTGATTTTTCGGTACAGGATCTTTACAAGGCTCTTTCCGATTTTGAAAACAGAAACCGCAGATTCGGAGGTTAACTTTATGAAGCAAAGAGTTATTACTGCAGTTGTGCTCTTGGCACTTCTTGCAGTTGTTGTTTGGCAGATATACACACCGCTTTTTATTATTGTAATTGCATTTTTGTCTGCTGTTGCGGCAAATGAAATTATGAAGTGTGCCAAAGTTTCAAACAAATTTATTGTGATTTTGGGCACGGCAGTCGGTGCAGTTATTCCGTTTACTTCAAGTGAAAATATTATGCAACCGTGGATTTCGGCTGAAAAGTGGAGCCACTTTATTTCAATCGTTCCGCCGCTTGCGTTTGCAGTTATTGTTATCATCGCATTTTTCCTTGCAATGATTTTTGATTACGAACACACAAAATTTGAGGATGTAGCGGTCAGCATTGTTGCTTCAATCGCTGTGCCTTACGGCTTTTCAATGTTCGGTATGCTCCGTGATATGTACGATTACAAAGCTCAGCTCGGCGTTTACCTTATTTTCTACGGACTTATTACCGCTCTTGGTACCGATACGGGTGCACAGCTTGGCGGTATGGCACTCGGCAAGCATAAAATGGCTCCTCATATTTCACCTAAAAAGACTAAAGAGGGTGCCGTATGCGGAATTTGTGCATCGTTTGTTCTTAATGTGGCGGCAATGCTTTTGTACAACAAATTTGCATATGTTCCGCTCGGCAAGCATATGGTTACGGCACTCCTTATTGCAGAGCCGTTTATATCGTTTCTCAGTATGATGGGTGACCTTTCGGCTTCTGTTCTCAAACGCAATTTTGATGTTAAGGATTTCGGCAAAATTTTCCCGGGTCACGGCGGGGTTATGGACAGATTTGATTCTTCGCTTTTCTCAATTCCGCTTACATATTGCGTGGTAGAAATCTTTAATAATGCTATGAAATAAATAGGTGTTTATTATGACAAAAAATATTTCTCTTTTGGGTTCAACCGGTTCAATCGGTACTCAGTCACTTGATGTTGCAAGACTTCAGGGTTATAACATAAAATGCTTAACGGCGAACTCCCGTGTTGATATTATCGAAAATCAAATAAGGGAGTTTAAACCGGAACTCGTTTGTATGATGAACGAGGAAGCCGCAAAGGAACTCAAAACAAAAATTGCAGACACCGATACAAAGGTTGTCAGCGGTATGAACGGCCTTATTGAATGTGCAATCTATGACGGTGCGGATACCGTTCTCAATTCCGTTGTCGGTATGGTGGGGCTTCAACCAACTTTGGAGGCTATAAAAGCCAAAAAGACTATTGCACTTGCCAACAAAGAAACGCTTGTTGCAGGCGGTCATTTGGTAACAAATCTTGCAAAAGAAAACGGTGTTTCCATTCTTCCCGTTGACAGTGAGCATTCGGCTATTTTCCAAGCTATGCAAGGCTCACCTAAAAAGGAAGCAATCAAAAAAATTATTCTTACCGCTTCGGGCGGACCGTTTTTCGGCAAAACTCTCAAAGAACTTGAAAATGTTACTCCTGCCGACGCACTCAAACACCCAAATTGGGACATGGGTGCAAAAATCACCATCGACAGTGCAACAATGATGAACAAGGGTCTTGAATTTATCGAGGCAAAGTGGCTTTTTGATATGCCGAATGAAGATATTGAAATTGTCGTTCACAGAGAATCGGTGGTTCATTCCGCCATTGTGTATCAAGACAATTCAATGATTGCTCAACTCGGCGTGCCCGATATGCGTATTCCTATTCAGTATGCACTCACTTATCCCGAAAGAGTGCCGAGTCCTGTCGGAGAACTTTCTCTTGCGGATTACGGTAAGTTGACTTTCTTTGAGCCGGATTACGAAACCTTTAAGTGCATCAATGTTTGCAAGGATGCGATTGAAAAAGGCGGACTTTATCCTGCCGCCGCAAACGGTGCCAACGAAGAAAGTGTAAAGCTTTTCTTAAACGGTAAAATTAAATTTACCGATATTGCATATCTTAATAACGAGGCTATGCTCAAGGCAGACAGCAAATCCGATTTTACTTTGGAGGATGTGCTTGAAGCCGACCGCAAGGCAAGAGATTATGTATTGGAGTGCGTGAAGTAATGTCACACATTTGGCAAACCGTTTATCCTATATTGATTGCAATTCTTTTCTTTGAATTGATTATTATCGTTCACGAGGGCGGTCACTTTTTTGCCGCAAAACTGATGAAAATCAAGGTTAACGAGTTTTCAATCGGTATGGGACCTAAGATATTTCAATTTAATAAAAAAGATACAAAATTTACACTTCGCCTAATCCTTTTCGGCGGTTATTGTGCTATGGAGGGTGAAGACGGCGAAAGTGATGACAAAAATTCATTTGCCAACAAAAAGATTATTCAACGTATATTCGTTGTTGTCAACGGAGCGTTGATGAATTTGGTGCTGGGTATTCTTATCATTCTCGGTATGGTGTGCTCGCAGGAACTTGTGGGTATTCCCGTTATTGCCGATTTTGACAAGGATGCCGTGTCAAACGCTTACTTGCAGGAGGGTGACAGAATTCTTGCAATAGACGGTATGCGTGTTTATACAACCACGGATATAAGCACCGGATTTTCGAGAAGTGAGGACGGCAATGCTGAATTTTTGATTAAGCGTGACGGCAAAACAAAAACCGTCAATGTCAAATTCAACACTCAAAAGATTGACGGCAAAAATTATATCGATATGGATTTTTACCTCTACGGTGTAAAAAAGACCGTGCCTAATGTTTTAAAGGAAACGGGCAGAGAGTTTATGTCTTTTTGCAGGATGATATTCCTGTCACTCCATGATTTGATTGTTGGCAGGTACGGTCTGTCGGATATGAGCGGACCTGTCG
>OIXU01000121.1_pt1 | contig 25851 bp, 35 predicted proteins | sample 1587921 | NCBI WGS metagenome assembly OIXU01 (sample SAMN03283238) | human gut metagenome | biome: human-associated habitat; material: feces | host: Homo sapiens | place: Peru | collected 2012
TTAGGTACATAGAACTGGCAGCAATACTCCTGCCCGTCCATGTCTGCCCCAGCTGGTAGTGTTAGTGTCAGACCCTTGCACCTTCCCACAACGTGGAACTTATCCGCTGCCAGCTCAATTGACTTTACGGCAAGCGTATATGAATTCCCGTAGCCGATGTTATCTGGTAGGGTCTTGACGACCTCCCTCTTCTGTATGGCCGCGCCAGCCCTGTCAAGAAGCGCCTCCACCTGGGCGCCCGTATATTTGCTGTTATATTCCATATTCAGTTACATTTGATTTGTCTTCAGTACGTTGAACGTCCCGCCGTCCGACAGGATAAAATCCATGTCTGAGCCAGCGAAAGGTTCCCTCATTCCGGCCTGAGTGACGGTCAACGTGGCGGATGGCCCTTTCGTGGTGGCCGCAGTGACCTCTACCGAGCGATCACAGCCCTCGTTCGGGTCGGCCTCGATGGAGACGACTCCTGGACCTTTCCCGGACACCGGGGATATTCTCAGCCAATCAGGTAATGCCATGATGTTCTGTTTTTTTTAGAATAAATTAGAAGATGAGAGGGGTAAAAACCCCTCCCACCTTATGACAGTCTTATTCAAGAGTCCAGCTGTCGTTTGACTCTACGGTGAGCGTCTTGGATTCTCCGGCAGCCACAAAAGTGAGGCTCTCTGGAGTAAGGTTGATATAAGAAGAAGAACCCTGTTGACTGAACGTGAAGTCTCTGGTAGCAGTCTTGCTGCCCTCGCCAGTGACAGTTACCGTCACTACAAAGCCTCCACGAGGCTCGGTAGTAGGGTTGGCTCCAACAGAGACGATGCCGTCAGAAGAGAGAGCAAATCCAGTTGCAGCAGTCTTGACCTTTGGACTGAGATCAAAGACAACCGCAGCAGTATCGCTGGCCTCTGTTCTGGTAGCACCCGAAGTATAGGTGACAGTCTGCTTGGCTCCAACATAGGAGTTGTCTGTCATGTTGCGGCTCTGGGTACCATCAGCCTTGAGTGAAACCTCTGTAGCAACGGCAGAGTCAAAGGTGATGTCACCGTAAGTGGCGGTATTGGCTGCCTGATATACATCCACAGAAGCGGACTTGGTAGCTGTAGTCTTCCAGGTAACCGTAGCAGTGAGAGTGCCTTTCTTAGTTCTGTTGGTAACAGTAGTGCCAAGTGAAGCAGCTGAAACTCCCTCACTAAATGTGATGGTGCAATCATCAGAGCCGTTGGTAAGGGCAACATCACTAGTGACTGAACCCGAGGTGTAAGTCTGTGAACCCTTGGCTGTAACCGTAGTAGAAGATACTGAACCTCCGGAAGCCGGAATGTCAGCTGGAGCAGCCAGTGTTACATCTGTAACGGCATAGGTTACAGAGTTGGCCTGCTGGCTAACCGAAACCTCTTTGGAAGCAGACTTGCCATTAGCATTGAGGGTGATGGTTACAGTACCTGAAATCACATCTCCAACTACTGTTGTACGGGATTCAGCAGATATCTGACCAGTAGCTGGGTCAAGGGTAAGAGCTGAAGGCCATCCGGTCTTAGTTGCATAAGCAACAGTGCCACCAGTAGTAATGGTACCACCACCCGAGGTGACACCGTTCCATCCCCAAGGCTGGGAGAAGGAAACAGAAGGAGCATCAACTGTACCACCGGCAGCAGGGATTTGCTGATAAGTGCCCACTGTGAGGGTAACAGCACCATAAGACTTAACACCCTTGGCCTGTGTGATGACGATAGCATCAGTGACAACATCTCCGTTACCATTCTGAAGCTTGATCTCCAATGTTCTGGCAGCTTCGGTCTTGTTCTCTGGGATTTTAATGTCGATAGTGAAGGAGAATTCTGCATCCTTACCTGGATCACCGTCAATAACAGTGTCGGTCTTTCCATCCCAAGAATCGTCATTGACTGCGTTGACTTGAATCTTGTAGGTAGCACCAGGGATAATCTTGCCAGTAGTCTCGGCCACCTTGATGTTTGCCGTATTTGCGGTACCAGTGATCTGAAGAGTGTCAGAACCATCAGAGTTGCTACCCTTTGCAGCGGCATTGTAAGTCTTGGTCGGCACATTAATGAACTCAGCCTTACCAGCCTGAGAAACTGAGGTAGTGTCGGTGACTGAAACGGTATCAGTTGCACCTCCAGTTGTTTTAGCAGTGATTGTTCCACCTCTCTGCTGACGCCCAGTGTACTCACTGGCGGTAACAGTTGTGGAATCGTTCATGGAACCTGAGCTCTTGCCCAGTTTAATCCAACTCGGTTTTGCCATATTTTGATGGTTTTTAGAAAGTTAATAAATTAACCTTTGTTAGGTGTTTAGTCGTTGTATTTGACTCCAAGAGTCCATGAAGCATTAGACTCTATGGTTAGATCTTTAGTGCTCTCTGGGTCCGGGAATTCTAAGTTCTCTGGAACAAGTTTGACAAACTCTTCCAGAGATTGATGCTTGTGCATCATCAGAACTCTAAATACACTCATAGCTTAGGCTTTTGGAAATTCTCCCCAGACAGCTAGAGACCCGATCACTGAGACCACATAGATGTGATCAGCTTGAGTGACAGGAGCCTCTCCGTTCATCCATTTGATGGTGGAATCACCTGTGATAGCATGAGTGGTTGCTCCCACTTCGATAGTATAGACAGTCTCTTTGTGAGATGCACTTGCCTGAACAATATAATCATCCTTGAGCTCTGGGACATCTACGTAGGTGACACCGTCTAGTCTATCGAGAACCACTTTTAAGGTCTCATTTTTGTGCTCTATCTGATCTGAGTCTGTGACATATTGGCCCGCTAAGGGTCGTCTTAGTTCACCATAGATCTTGATATAATCTGCCATGATATTCTAAGTTTTAAGAGATAACAATGGTCATAGAGTCAGTCCCAGGAAGATCCCTAGTCCGATAGCACTTATAGGTTCCCAGTGGAGTAGAAGCCTCTACTGGAGCCAAGAACGGAACATCGAAACCACCAGATGTAACCTTGTTGATCGACATGATGTTAGGGACGCAGAGCCACAAGTACTTAGTAGCATCATCATTGTTAAGAGTCTTGGTACCATTGAGAGAAGAGCCTCCCTTAGTCAGTGAAGTAATAGTCAACTCATTTCCTGTATTGGCCTTAGAGAATCCATAATATACTGGGAGATAAAGATTAGCACTAATAGACCTTGGTGAGTTCTTTATGGTAGTACTGCCCTTCTTAGCAGTGACTGAGCCAGATTTGTAGCCCAGAGTAGAGAGAGTGAATTTTTCTGAGCCCTCAGCTACATTCTCCAGGGTCTTAGTCTCGCCGTTGAACTGGATCTGGACAGTGTCAGCTACTACTGGCTTAGAGTTTCTGAGAACCCTGAAAGATACACTGACCTCTACTGAGTTACCTGTCCATTCTGCCGAAGACGGCGAGATGGAAGCCTCAAGTGAAGTCGGGAAGCAGTAGTCCTGCAGCTCCCTTATGGCTCCTGTCACGACTCTGTTCTGCACGCAATTCTCACTGGTCTCAGAAAGTTCGGAGTCAGGCTCCACCTTCGAGTACAGCCCCAGCTCCTCCGGGGTCTTGTCCCCCTCCAGCACCACGCCGTTGATCGATGGCTTTCCGGTCAGGGAAGGATAGTCCGTCGCTCCGGTGCCGCCTATCCTCACCGTCCTCGTCCGCACGTCGACGGTGATGTTAAGGCCGTCGCCAGTCTCCCCCTCTGCGGTGGACTCAACTGTAGCCTCTCCGCTGGACTCGACGACCTCGATGAGCGACCTCTCGAACGCCCTGCACCTTCCATCAGCGTCGCGGAAGGTGATCTCCACGCCGTACACGCCCTTCCCGAGACTCCCCGCAGGGAAGAAGGCGGACGCCCTCGAACCCGTGGCGGTCGTGTCCCTTCCCGGCACCTTGCTGAACGTGCCGACAAGCCTCAAGGCCACATCGGTGGCACCGGACAGGTCCAGGGGCTTGTAAACGCCGCTGTCCCTGTCGTAGACCGAAACGAGCGCCTCGACCGTCAGGTCGTTGCCCTCCACCACCCGGACATCCGGGGCGTCTCCGCATTTCGTTCCGCATCCGCAGCTTGAATATACATCAGCCATATCCGTATCTTTTTTTTCGTTAATATCCAGTTATCACAAGGTTGACCGAGAACTCGCACCACAGGCCGCCCGTGGCCGAATAGAACCTCTCCACCGAACAGGATGAATAATAACATCTGAACGACCTTTCAAGGGCGGCCACCGTGACCGTCCTGCCCTCCGGCCTCGTGAGGTCGTAGAGGAGCGCCCTCCAGTTTTTGGCGAAGGCCGCCGCTGTCATCCTGCTCATAAAGCACTTCACCGTGACGCTCCTCGACCTTTTCCTCATCGCCTGGTTGTCGTAGGACGGGCCTTTCTCGACCGTGAGTCCTCCGCCCGTCACGCCGTCCGTTATCAGCCCGTCCCTTGTCGCGATGTCCCTTGTCAGCGGCGTCTTGGACTCCGCCGCCTGGCGGAACGAGTCCACCGTACCCTGAAGGACACGCACGCCGTAGGCCGAGAGGTCGCGCCCGTCGATGGTGATTCCGCACGCCGGGACTGACGTTGACGCCAGTCCGTTCCTCGTGAAGCCCCAGAGGGGGAAGTCGTCCGCCATCGTGACCGAGGCCGTGCCCACATCCCCGTTGACCGTGCTGACGCTCCCGCAGGAGACGTAGCGCAGCCTGAACGTCATGCCGAGATCCGGCGAATAGACCTCGTGGAACGTCCTCGACCCGAGCATGGCGAGGAGTCCGAGGATGTCGTTGCCCCTGACAAGGGACAGCTGGATCTCCACGTCCCTTGACGCCAGCCTCGGGGCCGAGAGGTCGGCCTCCAGCCCGTCCTCCTCGAACCAGTCGTTCGACTCGACCTCCTTCAGGGAAGGCCACCGCACAAGGGAGGCGAGGCCGCCGTCTGACACGACCACCCCGTACTTCGTGAATATGTCCTCACCGTCTATAGTGAGCGTCCCGTTCTTCGCCATATATCCTGATTTCTCTTTTGTTCTCAATCAACCGGGTCACAGCGCCTTAACGCCGTGGTCCCTTATGTCCCTCGCTATCTTCTCTATCGCCTCCAGCCTCGCCGTGTTATCCCTGATGCCGGAGAGGTGCTCCAGCATCGAGGCCGAGTGCCGCACCAGCGACTCCGTGTTCTCCTGTATGTTGTACGTGTAGCCCTGAATGGCCGTCGCCCTGCCGTTCAGCTCGTCCACGCTGTCCTGCGAGGCGTTCGCTATGCCCTTGCTCGTGCCCGTCCTCGTGTCGGATGACCACGCGTCGTAGCCCTGCCCCTCCAGTTCCGCCTTGGCCTGGTCCATCGCCTCCTTGTACTTGTCGAGGTTGCCCTTGTAGATCTTGTCGAACCAGATGAGATCGTCCGTGATGCTCTGGTCGCCTCCCGCCTTGAAGGAGTCGTTGAACCGCTTCTCCAGCTCGTTGAAGAGGTCCTTGAACACCGCGGAGAAGACGAGCTGCGACACGATGTCCTCTATCGTGGAGGTCATCTTGCCGTGGAAGTCGTCCACGGCCGAGTACAGGTCCCCGTTGCGGAACGCGTCCACGAGCGCGTCCGACAGCTGGTCGCCGATGTCTCCCGCGAGGTCGGAGAAGTTCTGCCTCATCTGCTCCTCGGCCTCCTCAGCCTTCTTCTTTATCTCGTCCCAGTTGTCAACTATCTGCTTGGTCGCGTCGTCCAGCTTCTTGTAGTCCGCTATGATCTTCGGATTGAGGTCGAACGGCCCCGCTCCCTCGCTCTCGTCCAGAAGGGAGCCGTACTTGTCCAGAAGGTTCTCATAGACGGCCACCTTCTTCTTGCCGCCGAAGAGGCCGCCCAACGCTCCGGCCACCGTTCCTATGGCCGCGCCTATGGCAGTGCCTATGGCAGGGATGACCGAACCCGCGGCCGCACCGACTCCGGCGCCGAGTGCCGCGCCCTGCCCGACGTTCTTCCAGTTGGACACCTTCTTCGTGCCGACCTGCACCTGTCCCTCCGCGAGCTCACCCAGCTTGGAGTTGATGAGGCCCACCGCCTCACCGTACTGCCTGGCCCCGTCGATGGCCCTCTTGTACGGGTTCTCAACACCGAACAGGTTCTCCTGCTTGTAATCGAGCTTCTCCAGGTTCAGCATATCGAGTTCGTGGGCGGTCTCCCTGATGGTGGCGTTCCACTCCTCCTCGATACGCTTGTTCTCGGCGATCTGGTCGCCTATCATCCCCACGTACTGGACCGCCGACGAGATGCCGGCCGAGATGATCTCTCCCTTGTTCTTGGACGTGAAGGCCGTGGTTATGTTGTCGGTGTTGGAGGCGAGGCCTGACAGTAGTCCGCCTACCTCCCCGATCTTCCCGCCGAACTTCTCCAGCGACGAGCCGAGCCCGGAGAATGCGGACGACACCTGGGACATACCGTCCTTGACGGCCTGCACATACGCCTGCACCTCGCCCTCAGCCTCGGAGGCCGCGCCCTCGTCGTTGTTATCCAGCGCCGTGTTGTATTCGCTGACGGCATTCGGGAGGTTCCGGAACGCGTCAATTATCTTGGAGAAGCCCCATCCCCTGTTCGAGATCTGGGTGTCCAGCTGCGCACGCAGCCTCTCAAGGAGGGATATGTACTCCTGCGTGCCTGGCGCCGCCTTCTTTATCTCCTCGGTGGTGAGCCTTATGGCCTCCCTCAACTGGTCCTGCGACAGGCTGTCGGCGTCCGCGAATATGATGGAGTACTGGGCGGCTATCTCCTCCAGCGTCTTCTTTGTCTCCGTAAGGTCGCCGAATCCGGCAAGCCCCTTGTTTCCGGACGTGGCGGGGTTGTCCAGCTTCGGGAGTTCCTTGATGGCGTATTTCTCGAAGGCCGCCCTGTACTCCCTCGCCTGTCTCTTCGCCGTGTCGGATATGGTCTTGTCAAAGAAGTCCGTTGACAGCGCCACGCCTGACTCCGCGGCCAGCCTCTCCAGCTCGGCCTTCTGCCTCTCCAGCTCCTCGATCTCGTTCCTGTGCTTCAATCTGAGGGCGGCAAGCGTCCTTGCCCCCTCGTCCTCTATGGCGGAGACCTCCGCGGCGGCGGCGGACTTGCGGGCGGAGGAAAGGGCTGTGTCAAGGGCCTTGGAATCGCCACCCGCGCTTCCGCCTTTGCCGGTCGAGACGGAGTATTCCCCGATCTTCTTGCTGGCATCCGCTATTTTCTTCTTCAACTCGGCGGCCTTCTTGGACTTCAACTCCTCGTCGGACATAGCGTCAAGGGCTGCCTGAGCCTCCTTCTTGACGGCCTCCCAATAGGCCTTGTCCCGTTTTGCCTGTGAGTCTTCAATACCCTTCGCGCTCTGGTCAGGGACGTAGGCGATGGCGTTCTCCCTCGACTTCTTGACATACGCGTCAAAGGCCAGCTTGGAGGCCGCTTCGGCCTGTTCCTTTCCCTCCTTGGCGCGGAGGAACATATACTGGTTGCCGGCCTTTTCGGCGGCATCCATCGCGTCCTTGTACTTCCTGACGGATTCCACAGAATCTTCCCAAGCCTTCTTCAACTCGACCTCTTTCTGTGAGTCCTGTATCTTCTGGAGGTCACCGTACGCCTTGGTAAGGCTGATGACGGCGAGTTCCTCCTGTGAGTATAGGTTCGTGAGTTCCGGCACTAGTTCCCTTAGTTTGCTGTACGCCAACGCCCTCTGCCCGGACTGGGCCTCGGCGTCCTGAACTATGCCGATGTAATTCTTCGCCGCGTTCTCCGCTTCCTCATACCGTCCGGACATCTCCTCCATCGCCTCGGCGTGCTGACGCTGCGCCCTCTCCGCTCCCTTCTCGGCCGTTATCAACTTATACAGGCCGAAAGCCACAGCGGCCACGCCCGCTGCCGCAAGCGTGTAAGGATTCTTCAGAAGCGTGGCGTTGAGCGCCTTCTGCGCCTTCTCTACAAGCCCCATAGCCTTGAACTGGGCGATCTCAGCCACAGTCCATCCTTTCGTTATCATTATGGACGACGCCTTCAACGCGTTGAGAGTGACAAGTGCGGCCCTGTAGGCCCCGTACGAGACGACAAGCCCGGCCACCGTCTCCGCTATCTCCTTGTAGTTCCCGACGAGCGAGCTCGCGAGGTCTATGGCGTCGTGCATCGGCTGCTGCATAGCCTCTCCGATCTCGTTGAACATAGAGGACAGCTCATCCTGCAACTGGCCCCACGAGGAGGAAAGGTTCGGCATCATCTCCTCCATCAGGCCGTGGAACATACCGCCCTCTCCCGTCACCTTGTCAAGAGCCTTGTTCAACTGCTCGAACGATATTGACATGCCGTCAACCTGTTCCCCCATGCTCCTTAACACATCGGTCAGGACAAGTCCCCTTGACGCCCATGAGGCGAGCCCGTCAGAATTGACGGTTCCAAGATTTTTCGCCCTGTTGTACAAAGCCACCATATCCATGAGCGGAACCTTGGTGGCCGTGGCGATGTTGGACAGTTTGTCGATGATCCCGATCACGTCCTCAACCCTGTTGCCGTAGGCTATGAGCTGCTGGCTTGCCTGAGCGAGGTCCGAGAACTCGAACATGTTGTAATAGGCGTAGTCTTTCAGCTTCTGTGTGAAGTCGGCCGCCTTCTCTGCGTCTCCGAGGAACACCTTCATCGAACTCTCGATGTCCTGGAAGTAAGACCGCGTCTCATAGACTTTCTGAAGGAACGACTTTGCGGCGGCCACCGAGAAGAATGCGGCAACCTTGCCTTTAAGGCCGTCGATTGTGCCTCCAAGGCGTTCAGCCCCCTCCTGTGTGGAGTCGAACGATTTTGTGACATCCTTAAGAGCCTTCTGCAGCTCGCTGGAGTCACCGTCTATAATCACGTGCAGTCTTCCGTCATCAGCCATAATCAGTCCAGATAAGAAAGTATCTCGTTCATCCTGTCAGGGTCGTCGCCGTCAATCATCTCAGAGCCGCCCGAACCGCCGTCCCCGCTCTTCACCGAATCATAGGACGGAAGAACCCTGTTGTACATTATGGCGTTCTGGTAGCTCATCTCGTATATGGCGTAATCGAAACTGACATTGTAGGCCTTCACTATTCCGGCTATGACCGCCCAGGGGCTGTCGTTCCGGTCTCCACCACTTTCGTCGGCCTTGTCAGACTTGCGTCTCGCAGGAAAGTGGTAAGAACGAAAAAATCCGGCAGCTGCGACTCTCCGAGAAGCTCTACCAATATGTTCAAGGCCTCACGCGGGGTGCAGGTGTCAAGAATCACCCCAGTGAGAGCGTCAAGTGGTGATTGCTTGAGTTTGATTGCCGAAAGAAGTCTCTGTTTGGGCTTGTTTGCCGTCTTTTTGAGGCTCTTGGCTCCGATGATGAGTGTGGCTATGATTTTGGCCACCGACCTCGCGCAGGAGGCCGATCCGACGACAGCCGCAGTGTCCTTTGAATCGGAGATCTCAGGGATGTCCGAGATAAGGGCCGAGACCATATAAAGCGTTCCGAGGGTGGGGGAGGGGTACTCGTACTCCCTGTCTCCTATCCTCACCTTCCCTCCCTTCTGGAGGATGGCACGCTCGACCTTTTTCTCCGTTGTGCTTTCATTGCCCATAACAAAGACGTTTTTTGCTTGGACGCCCCGGCTGGATCGAACAGCCTATAAGTCCGACTTGCTCACTGTACGTTCGTCAAGTCCACTTATGGGGCGTTGTTCCGGGATACTCATCACCACCGTCCCGGATGCGGTGTCAATGCTAAAGCGTGGTGGCGGACGAGAAGTCCCTGCCGTTGGCGCTGATGGAGATGCCAGATCCGCTATCCGTAACGGTCATGATACCCCACTTGACCATCTTCCCCTCTGACGGTGTGAGCACGCTGTGCGTGTAGGTCCAGTTTGATCCTTTCGCAGCGTCGAACGGGTCCTCGACTGAGACCGCCGACCGCTCGATGTAGCAGCCCGGTGCCTTCGGGTTCTCAGGAACGACCACTACGGCGTACTCGTCCTGGACCACGCCGTCCTCGTGTTCGATAGGCATCTCCCTCTCCGCCGCGTTGCGGATGCCGTAGGTCAGTTCATACTTGCTGCGCTTGTACTTGACGGCCTCAGGAGCGCCTCCCTCGACGGTGGCCTCCACCTTGTCGCCCTTGGTCGGGGTCAACTGTACGGAGTCCTCCACCGCGTCAGGAAGTTTCGTCCACGCCCCTCCGGTAGTGGAGATGTCCTTGACGTAGATCGTCGGCTTGCCCCAGCCGATGGTAAGATTCTTTTCCTTTGCCATAATGACACTGTTCGTTAAATTGTCCTTTCGCTATCCACAGCAGACATCCGCTATGACCTTGTTGCTTATGAAGTGCTCGTCCGCGTCGTCGGCCTTCATCACCCGTTGGGAGTCAAGATGAAACCACACCTTCTCGAAGTGTGCGCTCTCGAACGTCTTGATGCACTCTGAGCAGAGGAGGCGGAGCCTCTTTGTGCTCTCGACCGAATCGTTGACGCGGTTGCCGTCAGGGACGAAGAGGTTGATGACAAGGGCGAACTCCTGCGACTGGGCGGCGTCACCCGCCAGAACCGCTATGGCTATGTCCTCCTTGCCGGAGTTCATCGGCCTTCCGTCCTTATAGACACGACCGCTTATCATCCCCTTCAAGGGGCTTCCGCTGACAAGCCTGTAGGCCACGTCCTTTATGTCGATGTCCGAAATCATCATCTTTTCCCTCCGTACTTTTGGCTGAACCGCCTGACAAGCTTCCTGACCTCCTTTTTCAGGAATATCTCGCCTCCTGCGAGAACATCCTTGTTGGCCTTGGCCTCCACGTATGCGGCGTACTCCATTCCGGCCACTACGATGAGGGCATACCCCGTGGGGTAATTGGCCGCCAGCCTTTCGGCGTAGCTCCTGCCTTCTGCCGAGCCGTCTTCGGGCGACTTGTCGCGCTTCGGGCCGTCAACCCTCTCGAAGCCTCCGCTTTTGCTGATCTCGCCGTCCCGGACCACTATGTATCCGATTGACGAACGCAGGTTGCCGGTCTGATCCATCCAGCTCTCATCCGCTGTGCGGTCGCGGATGTACCTTACCGACTGGAGGCCGAGATAGTCGAGGTTCATCAGAAAGTTCTCCACTATCCTCTGAGCCCTGGCGTTCAGCGTGGCCATCATCTCGTTGAAGCCTTGGATTTTTACACCCATAACTTGGAGTTCAACTGCCCGCGATGGAATCCCCTCGCGCGGAAGTCCCCTATGCTCCTGCCGCATCTGTCGAATATCCTCACGACCTGTCCGTAGGAGATCTCCGGGCAGTCTGTGTCGAGATAGACGGTGTAGCTGTAAACGTAGTTCCTGTCCTCCCCGACCGGGACGGTGCTTGCCCTCCCGTTAGGCTCGTACCTGCAAGGGATCCTGCAGGACCAGCCCTCCGTGGACGGCACATAGTCCCCGTTGCCGTCATAACTGCCCTCCGAGACTCTGAGCACGGAAAGGGAGTGGGGTCTGAACATCACGACAGGCATAGGCTGACGGTCAGTCTTCTATCGGTTCCACTGTGGGGTTCTGCTCGCGGATGAGAGGCTCGCCGTGCTTCCTGTAGATCGAGTTTGCGATGGCGATGAGGGTCGCCTTGTCCGACACCGAGATGCTCACGCCACCCTCCGAAACGTTCGGCTGGGTGACTAGCAGCCTGAGGCTGTCGGCGTAGGTCAACTCGTACTCCCGGGAGTTGGCCACCTCCTTCGTGAAAAGCTCGTTGAAGTCAAGCCCTCTCCTGACGGCAATCACCTCCGCCTGCGACTCCGCAAGCGGAAATGACACCGAAAGAAGCAATGCTGTCTTCACATCCATAAGCCAGAACCTTATGCTGTTTTAGGCGGCTCCGTTGCTCCAGGAGGTCTTCGCCGTGTTGATGAACGCGGTGGAGGCCCTGTTCTCCAGAACTACCTGCATATACGCCTCGGCGAGGGTCACCTCCTGCATAGGGTTGAGCTCGCTGTAGCGTGTCACCTTGTAGAACTTGGCGTACGCCTGAAGAGCCGGGCTGTTCTCGACGATAGGCACGGTCTTGTAGTACGTGTGGCCGAGCGTGAGGGACGGGGCCAGAGTGACCACGTTCTCAGCCCAAGGCTTCAACGGGGTCTCGACGCCGTCCTTGCCCTCGATGGATACCTCCGTGTCGATCACGACGATGGCCGGGAATCCCTTCGAGGTCATATAGCGGTTGATCCTGTCGAGGTCAACGCTGTCAGGGGTCACCATAACGGTCCCGGTCGCGAGGGCGGAGGCTGCTGACAGTCTGACCAGCGTCTTCTTCTGGGCGATCAGAAGGTCAAAAGCGGCCTGCTCCATGATGGCGAAGCGAGGGGTCGGCTTGTGAGCCTTCTTGATGACGGCCTTGGCCTTGATGATGTCTCCGATTCCGTCCGCCTCCTCTGCGTTGCTCCACGGCTTGGAAACTCCCATAAAGTTCTCCGCAGGGACGTTGAAGTTGATAACGTCGCTGGTAGCGTTGTCGCCGTCAACGATCTCATTGTAGTTCTGGACTCCGTGAGAGGCGATGTCGCACGCGTCAACCTCAACCTTCGCGTCCATACCGTCGTGGACGAAGGTCACGTCATCGTACACGATGTCGATGAGCTTCTTCTTCATATCGACATCGATGTCCGACTTGGCGGCCAGAGTCCTCAGGTCGTTGTAGTCATTGATGTCGTTCTCGTCCTTGCTGCGGGAGATGGCGATCTTGGCCAGAGTTCCGCTCCACTGGCCGATCTTCTTTCTGGTCTTCACCGGCGCCTTCACGTTGAACGCGATGCGGTCTGCCGAGATCGGCAGGCCCTCGTTGCCCGAGAGGGACTTGAAGTCCATCTTCGGGGTGTACCTCAACGGGAAGAAGGTCGGCCACACCATATTCAAGCCTACCTTGTAGGAGGTGACCTCCGCCTGGAGGTCGACCTGGCTCAAATCCATAATTGGCTTTTCCATGATTTCTGGTTGGTTTGGTTGCAGATACTAAATCTTGTCGATGCTCTTCATCAGTGCCACCACCTCGTCGGCGACAGGAGCGGTCTCCTTCCTGATGTTGGCACCGTTCACGAGTTTAACGAGCTCGTCCCCGGAGTTCGCCTCGACGAACTCACCGAGCAGGTACTTCGGCGCGTGTACCGGAGCTGCCGCGTCAGCGCTTGCCGATGCAGCCTGATAGAGGATGTCCCCCTTGCTCACGGCCACCGTGAGCTTCACGGTCACGGTGTCGAAGTCCTTGCTTGTGGTTGTGTCAACGGCTGTGCAGGCCACGCCCACCTTGCCCTTGGCGATGACATCTCCCTTTACGATGCCTGAATTCTTGGCGATCTTGATGGAGGAGGCGCTTTCCGACGCATCCTCAACGACCTTGTAGGCCTTGATGACGTCGCCGTCAGCAGAGACCGCCATGCCTGGATAAAGGTCGAACGGGCTGTTCTTCACAAGCCCGCCTCCAACCTTCTCGGCGAAAATCTGGTCAAAGACTATCGGGGCGTTCTTCCCCGGGTCTGTGACGCTGAATCTTTTGGTCTTGTCCATGGTCAATTGGATTTTTAGTTAATCTTTGTCTCCGGGCCGTCAGTTCTGCGTAGGAAGACCCTTGATCGGAGACGTTTCCTGAATCTTGCCCCTCTCCGCTATCCTGTCAAGGATGGCCTGGCTCGGCTTGTCCTGCGCCGGGCCTCCTCCGCCCGGAGGCGTGACCTCCTTCTGCGTCTGGATGTTCTTCGCCTGGACCAGCTTGTTCCAGCCGTCGCTGACCTTTGTCACAAAGCTGTTGACTTCCTCCTCGCTGCCGAACTCTTTGCCCTCAAGCATAAGCCCGTAGTAGTTCTCGTCAACATCCTTGAGCGCCGCCAGCGCCTTGGATCTGTAGCCCTCGTTGGCCTTTTCCCTGCTCATCCTTTCGATCTGCTCCTTCAGTTCCTTGGCCTCCTTGTCCTTCTCTGACTGGTAGGCCTTGAACCACGCTGGCATCTCGTCCTTCGTATCCGGCTTGGGATCGTCAGTCTTGTCTTGCTGGGCAGGCTTGGCTGGTGGTGTGGTTGGGGTAGGGTGGTCTTTCTCAAACTGCGTCTTCATGCGCGTGAAACTTCGCTGAGCCGCGTTCTGGGACAAACCGAGAATGGGTGCGAACTGGTCGATCGCTTTGTCGATCATTTCGTCTGTGGCTTCTGGAGCGAGACTTCCGGCGATGTACTCGGCGGCAGTCCTCAGCTCATCCTCGTTGAATCCGAACGAAACCGCTTTCGGCTTCAACCTCTCAAAGACCTTTGTCTTCATCACTGTTACTTCCTTTAGTTCTTAAAAAAAATATCCGGAGCCTTCCTTGACCATCAAGGGAGCGACTCCGGCGTAGTAAGTAAATGAAGTTATGAGACAACACCTTTGAGGCCAGATGGCTCAACGGCAAAGATAAGAAAAACCGTTGCATATTACAACGGTTTCGCTAAAAATATTCAGAAAAAAAACTTCCCAGCTATTACTTGACGATCTCGGCGCTGTGCGCTATGACCTCGTAGGAGTATCTTTCCTCTCCGTTAGACGCGACATATCTCTGCCTCCTAACTCGCCCGATGACGTGGAGAATGTCGCCCTTCCTGACACTTCCGAGATCCTCCTTGATGTTCTCCTGCCAGACGGAGATGTCGTGCCAAGTGGTTTCGATGGCCTTCGCGCCGTCCGTGGTCCCGAACATCATGTTCGTGGCGATGGAAATCCTGGCGGTCTTCGAGTTGCCTACCTCATAGACCCTGATGTTGCCGATTCTTCCCTGTAACTCTATTCTGTTCAATTCTTCCATATTCTTACTTCTTGCTGTTTTTCCTCTGATCCTCCGCTTTCCCTGAACTTCCGAACTCAACATTCACATGACCGTCCTGCAAAAGGCCATAGTAGGCAAGGAACCCATCCATATACTCGGCGTCCAGCTCCTTCGGAGAATCGAACACCAAAGACCTTGACGTTAGACCTCCGCAGTGATAGACCACCGTATACTCCTCCTTGCCTATATTGATGCGTACAGCAGACCACCAGTCCACAGCCTCATCAGGATCGTTCGCACCCTCCGGGATATACGCTGCGAAACAAAGCTCCTTGCCGAGCGCCAACTCCTTTACAAGCCTTGTGAACTCCTCAACGGAGACTTTCTTCATTATCGAATCACTCATATTCTTAATCTCTATAAAAAAACCTTATCTTTACTGTATCCACATCCACGATCTCGAGTTCCATCCGCAACTCTTCCAGCGCGAACTTCTCGAACTCGCGAAGCTCATCGAAGAGCTCCTCGATGGCCTTACCCTTGTCAGCGTTGTTCCTGTTGCGGAACACTGTCGCGTGCGCGTCAGTCTCCGCCTCCCAGAGGGTCTCCCCATAGAAGAAAGCCCAACTCTTTCCGTCCTCGCTGCGCACGCAGTCGAAGCAGTCCTCAACCCATTCGGGAACGGCGTTCTTGCCGTCAAAATCCGCATAAGTCCTCATAATGATCCTCCCTTAACTGATGAACAACCAACTGTTACCTGTCTCGAAACAGAGTTCTGATTTCTTGCTGACGTAGCCGTAGGCTTTCAGTACATCGAACGCCTTGCGTGCCTTGTCTGTCTCTCCAGAAAGAATGACGTTGCAGGACTCGTCTGTCTTGACCTCGCATCCGAGAACCGACGCGATTCTGTTGAGTGAGGAAGCCCTCCTCACGATTCTTGCCTTGCCTGAAAGGCTGATGCTTGCTTTGCTCATAACTTACTTACTTTTTTTTATAATGTTGAACATTTCAAAATAACGTCGGCTCATTGTCAGCCTTGCTGACTGTCTCGGGTTGTTCTTGTACCGCCGAATGCTTTTCCTGGTCAAACTCTTCGACCACCAGTCCGGACTCCCTTGTCAACCAGTCTGCCAGCAGATGCCTGTGGCAGAAATCACCCGGCTTCTCGTAACAGAGCAGAGCCGCATCCTTCCCGCCAGACAGCCGCTCTATCTCATAGACAACCTCCTCGACCCTGAGTTTTCCCAAGATCTCCTTGTTGTACAGTTCAACATACCGGTCTTGGGTGATGTCACCCTTGACCATATAGGCCGTTGGAGCCACTGATTTCATCGACTTGCCAGAATACCAGCTTGGCAACCAGAGGGCTATGCCAATCGGGACGATGCCTGATCTTTGCAACAGGGCTGTCCTACCGAAATACGAAGTGAAAATTCTCATAACTTTGATATCCTATTAAACCAATCTTCCGCTTATTCCCATCAATTCGGCAATGATGCCAGCCTTGACCACTCCGCCTTGTCTGTGTGCTTTCCTTGCGTTGAACTTCCATACAGGAAGGGTGCCGAACGCAACCCGTTCAAGACCGGAGTCCCAAGCCTCCATTCCACGGAACATCTGGCTTTGCTTCCAGTCAAGGGTGATATTTTTTGAACCTACCATAAACTCGCTTCTCCCAGAACGGATGTCAAGGTCCAGGAACTTGATCGTTGCGCATGCGAATCTTTCGTGTTTCATAACTTTTTTTGATTAGCAGGATATTTCTGGCTTGGACGGGTCGATGTTGCTAAGATTCTGAGCGATCGCGGCTATTGAGCCAAGCGCCGTGAGGGCTTTGAAAAGAGACTCGCGGTGTTCGATCAGGTTATTCTTCCAGGAACGGAGATCATCCGCTGCTTGTTTTACAGCCTTACGCGCCTTGAAAGCCCGATCATCGGAATCCTTCATACTGCGAAGGATAGCCCTCGCTTCTTTCAGCTCATTTTCGTGATAGGCTACCTGCCTCTTATCGAACTCGATGTAGTCTTTTAAGTTGTCAAGTTCGTCTTTGATTTGCTCGATAATTGTCTTCATAACTCACTTACTTTTAGTTGTTTTTTGGTATGGTAAAGTTAGTGATAATTTGGGAATTTACCAAAATTAATTCGCTTATTTTCACTGAATTGCAAGGAATTATTTGCAGCTACGCAATAGGCTATTAAATATAAAAACCGGACGCATCTCACGACGGATCCGGTACCAACTCTAACAACTAAAAATAGTGTGATCCCCTCCAGAACAGAGGGGAATAGCGGCTAACCGACCGCTATCTTTTTATGTGTGAACTCTGTAAAGGTTCCCACACGTTTCCGCAATCCGCAATCAACTTAGCCATAATTAGTTATAAAATCAGCTCTCATTCTTACTTCACAGGAGTAGAGCCACTCGACCTGGTCTCTTCCGTAGCCGAGACCTCCCTTGTCCTGATCCCCTGTGACATATTCAGAGATGTCATCGTTCCATTTCCTCTCAATCTCGTCGTTATCGACCTGTAAGATCCTGACCTCGCTGCTCTCGTAGTCGAGAATCACAAGCGTGTACTTGTTCATCTTACTTGAATTATCCCGTTCACCATTTTCGCACAAGATAGCCTGCACAGATCGTCCACCTCTTGCAGCCATGAAGGAACTTTCTTTCTATGTCCCTTTAACGCCTTAGTCCAAGTTGATGAACTTATAGTACCAGACTTCAAAAGAGGAGACCTGAAAACTTGATTGAACTCTGTTCGGCTGATGCCGAAAGCAGTACAGAACACGGCAACCTCAGATGCCCGAATACAATTATCGTACATAGGCATAGAAAAGAAAGGGCTGCCTCCTATCAGAAGAAGCTTAATGTCGTCATCAGGGGCATTCAAACCAGTGCGCTGCAACAATCCAACTAACTTTTGAAGACTGGAGCATCCTAAGATATGAGCCAACCGAACCCTTCGATCCTTACGAAAGCCAGCTACAGCGCATAGCATATCCTCTTTACCAACATCGGCTTTTGACTGGCACAAATTGTCAACCGCTGATATTAAATTCCTGTTGGCCAACAATAGGGAAGTGCTTGGAGAATGTCCATTTTTTGCGGAACGAATACTCCACCCAAGAGTGACGGAAACCTCACTAAGGTGATACAAAAATTTCTTCTTTCCCATTTTTATCCTCCACATTACAACATATCCGCTTCCGAAAGTTCGCAGAACTCAAGCACCTGGAATCTGTCTCTCCAAACCAACTCGTAGTAACCCTTGCCGAAGTCAAACTTCGGCAGGAGCCTCAAAGCCTCCTCCTTTGAGCAAGGTTCGGTTCTTCCACCCTTCCAGGCCCAGCCGAACCTCTTGATGCAGTGCCCCCCATTCTCAATGAAGGCGAGGGCGGCCTCCTTTGTGCGTTCTCTTTCCATAACTTACTTTTTACTTATTTGGCCTAAAAAAACAATACTCCTTCCTTACTCGGATTAAATCTGTTCATCTCCTCGAACATCTCCACGGCCAGATCCAGGCAAGGTTTCGGGGATGACTCCAATCCGACCTCGATGGTATAGCCGTCATCGAGAATTTTGGCGGGGAGGGACAAGGCATCCTTGAATCTGCTGCAATCTCTTTGCTGGGGTTTGCATCGCCCAGCCGCCGTAAGTCCCGCGCCACAATACATGATGTCTCTGTGGCCTGGAATACGGGCGCAATAATCCCAACCTTTCGCCCTTGCCTTTTCCAAGGCCTCAAACAAGATGAACGGCTCTCTCGTGTAATAAGGCCGGACTATCAGCGTGTCCTTGCCATCCCATCCGACTTCAAGACGAAGTTCGTCCAAACTATCAGACAGTCTCTGCAATCTGTCCATCATACATACGATGTCGCATTTCATCCTGTAGTCTCTGTTGACCAGCCTCAACTCGTGGCGTGAGTTCTCGAACAATGTCGCCTCCCAGAGACGACCGTCTGAGTAGAATGCCCAGTATTTACCCATACTTCCGAAAGAGGTGGAGCAGTTCCCATCCGCCAATTTCTCTGACACCCAGTCAGTGGTGACGTTCTTCTCGTCGAACAAAGTGTAGCTTCTCATACGCCCATCGGATTACCGTAATACCTCTTAGCCTCCTCGAAGGGCAGCGGATTGAACACCGCCTTGCTGTTCGGGTTCGGCCTCCATGTCGTGATTGTGTCACCGTCATTGCTGACGTAGCACCGCACCATAGAACCATTGCTCATGGCGAAGAGCGGCTTCGCCCCGTCCGGCAGGTCGTCCATTGTCCAGAAAAGACGGTCAGTGATGTTCTGCTTTCCCAGTCTGGAGATCACCCCGTTCCAGGCCTGCCCGAGCTTCTCATATCCGAAGCCCACATACTCCGCCCAAGCCTTGAAAGCCTTCACGGAGCAAAATGTCGCAAGGGTGGAAAATCCGGGGCCAGTGATGGACACCCTTGGTTCAGACCGGAGCTTGCTCGTCCTGAACAGCACGGTGGTCTCCGGTTGCTGCTTCTCATAAGGGACTATCCATCTCTGGACAAGCACTGGGAAATAGATCCCCTGATCCGCACCGGCTCCGTTGCGTCCCCAAGTCCAATATGTCGCCACACCGTTACCATTCCTCACGAAGTTGGATTTGTGGATGCTGTGCCACACCCCGCCGGACACACTGAACGATTTGCCGAACGTGAACGCGCTCCACCGCTCGCAGACCTCGCACACGCCGTTCTTGTCTATTGAGCAGACAAGGGCGTTCTTGTAAACCCTGTACCCGTCGGAGATCTCAACGAGGTCGCCTGGGTGAACATCCCCGTCCATAGGATAATTGTTCTGGAGGCGTTCCTCTACCTCACAGGCGATGTCGTAGTTTTCCTGCCATTCCTCCTCTTTGTGGCCAAGGCCGTACTTTGGGTCCCATCCAGCGTTCTGCTTTATGAACTGCTCTATTCCTATCTTCATAACTTACTATCTTTTTGCTCTTGCTACTTGTCAAAAACTCCGGGCTCCATTATCTCATAGACCTTGCAGCAGACAGCTATGAGGCCTATACACATAGACTTGACTGCAATAATGGCCACTGATTCCGATACTCCTACGGTGTTTCTTGCGAAGTCGTTGAACTCCGCCGTAGGCTCTCCGACAAGAACGAGTAACGATAACGTTCCGACCAATACCAAGGCGCACTTGGCGATTACTTTGATTGACTTCTTCATGCTGATCTTACTTACTTTCTTTAGTTTTTTTTGACTTACTTATTGAGCGGAGCAGCGCAGCTGTCCGCAAAAGAATAGAACTGGCCATCCGTCAATATAATATGGTCCAGAAGATTGATGTCTAACGTGTTCAGAGCCTTGCGGAGCGAATCCGTTTGTTTCAGGTCGCTAGGCCCTGGATATGGACTACCACTCGGGTGGTTGTGGCATAGAATAACTCCAGTGGCATTGAGATCAAGGGCTGCCTTCAATACAAGCCGATTGTCAAGAGAGCATTCACTAACTCCTCCCTCGGCTACTTTAATGTATCCAACTGGCCTATTAATCCTGTTGAGCAGGAGGGCGAAGCAGTACTCCTTCGCCTGAATCACGCTGTCTGTTGACTCATAAATCCTTGTGAATATCTCAGCAGCCGTTATTGGCGCTTTGCACGATGACTCACCAATCTGGATATCTAACCCGGTTTTTTTCTCGTAGCGAATGGTATATGCTGAAACGATCCGCTGATTACTAATGCTTTTCATGATGACCGCTGTTGACAAGTTTCTTACAGAAGCACGATGGGAACCGCAACGAAACTGTTGTCCATGACGTAGCCTGCCGCAAAGCCGCAATCCGCAACCCAACCGCTGCTCTCGCTAAACTTGGAACAAGACCAAACGCCGCTGGTGAAGTCACGGAGCAAGTCTGCTCCATCGATGGTTTCCACCAACTCGTCAATATCCGACTCCTTGTCTTGGATTTCCATCGCCGCAAGCAAGGTCGGCAAATAGAATTCGCCGTACTTCTCAGAGCTGAATTTGTGGACGAACGCGGCCGCTGGGCTTCCGCAGTCGTGGAGGGCATTCGTCAAGCAATCGCTTGCGGTCTCTCTCAGTGCCACGATCTCCGTGTCAGGCTCCTGCCCGTAGTACCTGAAGTTCTCCTTAGGGAGCATCACCTCCTCCGAATACTTCGGATAAATTAATGCCTTCTGGCCGTTCAGGAGGTCGATCTCGATACCCTCGATACATTCAAGCCTGTTCTGGCCCTCGCATCCGTCCTTGTAGATAATCCTTGCATTTCTTGTCTTCATAACTCACTTACTTTTAGTTGTTTTTTGGTATGGTAAAGTTAGCGAAAATAATTGATTATGCCAAATTTAATCGGCTTATTTTCACTGAATTGCATAAGATCTTGCGTTTCTGAAAGACACGAAAAAACCGCTCTTTTGGAGCGGTTTGCACAGTCGTTACCCCAGAATGTCCGAGCCATCATCCCATCGTTGGAACATAGGGTCGTTCTCGATGGCCTCTATCTCCTCCTTGGTGTGAGTTCGCTCGAATTCCTTCCTCTTCCTTTCGTGGGCCCTCTGTGAAGCCTCCCACATCTCCTCGAACTCCTCATCCGTGGGCATTCTTGTTATCCTCTGTCTCATAACTCCTGTAAAGTGAAATAGTAGATGTCGTCCTCCTTGTCAACTGAAACAAACTTGAAGCGACTTCCTTTGTCAAAGATCACTTCTTGTTGATTTTCAGTTGTAAAGATACCATTAAATTGTGAGATATCCGATATGTCCCTCCCGTTTTTTGATAAAATTTCGATGTGGCAGACTGTTTCGTTGCTTTTGGTCTTTATCTTGTCCTCAAATGTTCCAAAAGCCACCGACTGAACCTTTGACGCAGATGTGAACCCATCGAAAGTCTTGCTACCACCCGATATGGCGCAATCCAGCCAATCCTTAAGGTTTTTCTTGTTCAGCTTGATAGACCGATAGGCAGATCCATCATAGACGCTTACTTTCGAGATGCCTTCTGACAATAGTTCGGAGAACGCAACGTTGAAATCAGACACTGATCCGGAACGCAGTTGCTTGTTCAAAGACCGGAATGCGCTGATATCTCCTCTTGTGTAGTGATATATCGCAGCCAGTTCCGTGTTGGGGATAGTGTCCTTGTATCTCTCTTGCAAATACTCCCCGAGGGCCTTACGCATCGATTCCCTGACCCTTCCAGCACGGGTGAACTTCTTTTCAGCCGCACTGTATATATCGACATCAAACTTCCCAACGTAACTCTGATTATCCTTGATGAAATACGGAAGGGAACTCCACCCTTTTGCACGTTCCCTGTTTCCCTCTATCCACTCCCTGAATCCATTCGGCACATCCCCGACATAGTTGACTGAGGTAGTACTGTCGAAATCCTCACCCTCAACAAAAGCATCCCCGTATTTGTCCATCTCCTCTTCCGTGAACGTGATCGGAACCATATAGCACCGGCAGTTTGGATGCCAGCCGCTCCACTTGAAGTCCTTCGGGTATCTCCCTGCCAACGCCTCGCAGACAGGGCAGTCATACGGATGCGTGCTCCGCTTGATCTCGAACCCAACGACATAAGGCTTTTCCTGATAGCCCTCCCATTCGGCACTCCTGTACGCCATATTCGTCTCCGTCCTCGCAAGGCGCAGGGCGTTCCTGTAACTGCTCCTGTAAGTCCCAGATCCAGGATGGTAGGCCTCTGCGTTCTTGGATAGCCTCAGAACACCGTTCTTGTCCCTGACCCTGCGGAATAACTTGTCCGGCTCTTTCAGCAGGGACTTCATACTGGACGCTATCTTGGCGGCACTCACTCCCTCCGCAATGGATCTCGCCAACTCGACCTCGACCTTCTGATGGTTGGCCAGATCCCACACCTTTGTCGAAAGGGTCTGCCCGTTTCCGATCTTGCGCTTTTGGAATGCCTTCAAGGCCGACTCGTGGTTGTTGAAATACCTCCCCACCGCCTTGTCCGTCAAATCCCCGTCAGAATCGATTCCGGCCTTGTCAAGGACATATTCCACAGTGCCGTCCGCGGTCGTGTTGCCCTGAGCCCATTCGGCGGTCGTGCCACGCAGCACCGTCTGCTCGATGCCCGTGGCAAGATTGGTGACGACCTCGTTGACCTCCTTCTTCAACTCAGGGTAATCGGAGAAATAGAACTGACCTTCACCGTCAAACTTGGACTCTGAGGCCAGATCGACAAGTCCGGACACGGCCTTCGAGTACAGGGATTTCAACCTCGCAAGATACCTCTCAACCCTTGCGAGGTGCTTCGCCTGCAATTTCCTGTACTCGTCAAGCCTCCCCATACATCACTATTCCGCTCCTGTGAAGACATCCTCCATCCGCTGGGCCTCGGCCTCCTCCCTCTTCTCCTTCATGATCTCCTCATATTCAGCATCCGCGTCCACGGCAAGTCCGGCCCGCTTGATGGCCGTCTTCTGCGACACAAGGACACCCGAGGCCTTGGAGAAGTTCGTTATGTCCGCCGATGTGTCGTTCTGGATGAACGGCGTTATGAGCTGCTCGCATCTGGTGGTGTGCTGATACTGCTTCCATTCAGGCTTGACCGTGACAAGCAAAGCCTTGATCACCTCGAACTCCCGGTCAAGGAACCAGACGATCTCATGCTTCTCCTCTCCGACCTTCAGATGCGGCTCTGTCAGCAGCGTCTTTCTCGCCTCCCCGCTCTGCGCGCCGAGGCTCTTGAGGTTCTCCATAGTCATGTCCGCCTGCTGCGTGGTCTCGTCATCAATCTGCTTCAACATCTGGATGTGAGCCTTGGCATCAGTTGTGGTAAGAGCAGGGCTGATGAGACCGATGTCTCCGCCGTCCTTCATCTTGTACACCTGCCTTGCCGTATCGCCGACAGGGAGTGTGTCGCCGCCAGCCAGCTCTCCGATGATTTTCAGTATCGGTGACGAGTTCTTCCTTATGTTGTCCGAGTTGCGGCTAAGCGTGAACTCGATGTCGTCACGGTTGGACGATATGCCGTCGAACACAGGAATCGGCCTCTGGATATAGACGGCAGGAATCTTGCCCGCTATGTTAGGCCTGACCTCTGATGTCCACCCTCCGGCCTCCTGCCGGAAGAAGTAGGCGTTCTTCGCAGTATAGGAGTTGAAGTGGCTAACGTTCTCCTGATCTACGTACGCCACGCTGAGAGCGACAAGGTCATCATCCTCGTTGAAATACGGGTAGATGGAGGCCTGGGATATCTTTGAAAACCGCTTCGGCATCGGGGAGAAACTCCTGCACCGTATCTTGACGTTGGACTCAAAACCATACCTGTTGACAACCTCATCTCCCTCGGCTATGTACCAGAATGTCATCATCTCACAGGATGCGAAATACGCATACATTCTGTTCATATTCACGCCGTCGATCCTGACGTTCTTATAGACAGCCTCTATCGCGTCTTGGAACGCCTTCTCGACATCGTTGGCCGCCTGACTGTAAACCCTCTTCACGGGAATGGAGAAGGCCATTTGCGTCATTCGTCTGGTGGCTATCTGCTCAGCCGCATACGTCAGCTTGGCCGGACGTTCTTTCCGTCCGCCCTTGATCTTCTCCTTCGGGCGCAGCATCGGGTCGGCCACGATATCATGCTTCCTCGTGTCGAAATCCTTGGATATGACATCCCAAGATGGACAGTCCTTCTTCTGGCCGCTGAGGGCCGATATGATCTGCTCCGGAGTGCTGCCCGGGGCGAATATCTCTTCAAGGCTCTTCATAAAACAATGTTCTATCTCTATCCGCAAATATAGTGAAAACGTTTCGTTATGAAACGCTTTTGGTTACAGAAAATCAGCCAGAATCTCTTCATCTGACAACCCCGACTCCTTGTGGACTGGGTAAAATGAGTTGGCTGCTGCATCTAGTCTGTCCGGGCTTCTTCCTATCCTTCTCTTCAACTCATCCTTAGGCTCAATTAAGATGCTTCCGTTGGACTGGAAAAGCCACTTTACGCTTGTTGCCTCCTCTGTCAAAGCGTCGTCTGGAGGAAGCGCCGCGTCGAATCCATTCTTAGGATTGAGCCAGTCCCTGAACGACCAGTAAAGAAAGGCCTTCATATTTGCGAAACGATGCTGCCCAGTAATGTCCGAATTCTTTCCCGCGCCCTCGCTGAACTTGCAGGATGTGGCTCCCTTGACACCGAGTTCCACAAGGCGGGAATAGACTCCTGCGCCCTCGCCGATAGTATCGATGAAGGCTCTTGCATCCGATGTACGGCATTTACGGAGTTCGTTGACAACCATACCGGCAACCCTCATATGGTCGGCGTGACCTGCTGACTGATGCCCAATAAGCCTGTGCATAAAGTTCCCGTATCTGGGAGCGAGATAACTGCTGTCGCGGCCCATACCTGCCACATCGACCCCAAGGAGCAGATCCTCATCAGGGATGTAGCCCTCCCCGAACTCCTCGATTATGGCCTCCCATCTCTTGTTGGCCAACGCTATCCACTCATACGGGACAAGACAGTCCTCAGACACTCTTGGGAACATACCTAACACCTTAACCCTGAAAAGATCATTTGGCCTATAAATGCCGCCCTCGAAACGGAAGTCCCCCTCACCCTCGTCCATATCGGATTCCTGAATAGGGGAGCACCAGTCATCGACCCTCGACTTAATCCAAGGATAATCCACCTGCCCCGGAATGACAACTTTCCTCGACACGACATTCTCCGCATGAAGGGAGTTTAGTCTGAACTTGGCGAATTGCGGAGAGGACATAGATCTTGCAGCGAAGCCTACTGTGGTGTTAGGGTTCCATACTAGCAGCAAGCGAGAGTTGCCTTGCAAGTTTCCTTCTATAGCGTTGAACACGGTGTCGGATATACCTGAGGCTTCGGTTACCGCGAACATGGTGTTTACGGCGTGGAATCCTGACCATGCCTCCATATTGTCGTCTCCGGCCTTGAATCCTGTCAGGAACCATTCCGAGTAACCAGTGCTTATATACTGCGATGTTACCCTGCCTGGGAGACATCCGGAGGCCCTATAAAAAAGTCTCTGGATCTCCGGCATCATAATGTTCTGCACCTGACGTCCTGTCGGGGCGGTCATGGCCACCTTAGTGTTCTTTATAAGTACTCCTTCGCTGTTGAATCGAGGAGTCAAATACAGAAAACACAT